>OGFH01000074.1_pt1 | contig 58015 bp, 47 predicted proteins | sample 1570941 | NCBI WGS metagenome assembly OGFH01 (sample SAMEA2582051, study PRJEB24529) | metagenome | biome: Human gut stool | place: China | collected 2011
ATGGCTGGGTACAGGTAGATACCGAGGAAGGTCTTGGATGGGTCTCCACAGAATTTGTTTCTCTTCATACGGAGTTCGTTGAAGCGGAATCCAAGGAGGAGGAAGAAAAGCGTCTGGCTAAGGAGAAGCAAGAGAGAGAAAAAGCCCGCGCCGCAGCGGCAGCGAAGGCAGCGGGAAGCAGTAAGAGTTCTTCCGGTAGTGCCCCCGCAGTTACCTATACAGCCAGCGGAGACAGCGAGATGGGTACTGAAGTTGCCAACTACGCATTACAGTTCGTTGGTAACCCTTACGTATACGGCGGATCCAGCCTGACTAACGGTACCGACTGTTCTGGATTTGTAATGAGTGTATATGCGAACTTCGGTGTAAGCCTTCCTCATTCCTCTTCCGCAGACCGCAGCCAGGGTGCAGCAGTTGACGGACTGGCTAATGCACAGGCAGGAGACCTGATCTGTTACTCCGGTCATGTAGCACTGTATATCGGTAATGGTCAGATCGTTCATGCATCTACCGCCAAGACCGGTATCATCGTATCTAATGCGGATTACAAGAAGGTACTGGCAGTTCGACGGATCTTCTGATTATATAACAGAAAGTACAAGGCACTGTGTGGAAACACACAGTGCCTTTTTTTGTGTATACGATGAGCGAGACTACTCGATTGCACCGTGTCATGTGGTCGGCTTATTTTCCATGTGGACAGGATGCTGTGGGGACAGTGGAACTTAAGTGCCGATAAGGCAAAAAACTATAAGTTGTATAACGAATTGTGCAATTTGTCAAAATATTGTTACGCGATGAAATGGGGATTGACAAAACGGAACTATACAAAGTATACAAAAAAAGTGACACGAACGTAAAAACGACAGAAAAGAAATTTAAATACAAAATAAGTTATCCACATCCAAAATGCCAGAAAATAGGATAAAAGTTACTTATACACCAAGTTATACACATTATCCACAGAAAAACCGGCACTGCAAGGGGGATAAATTTACGAAAAAACAGGAACAAATGTTTTGTGAACATGTAATAAAAATAATAAAATGACAGGATTTGTCGATTTTAGGGTTGACATACAGAATGTCAAAAACAAGTAAAAAACTTCTTAAATTGTTGCAAAAAGCTGTGCTATTGTGCTATAATGACTATACAATAAATACAAGGGATGCTACATAAAACCTTGTAAATAAATACTTGGAAGGGATGATCAGCATGAAGTTTATTATTGTTGGCAGAAACATCGAAGTTACACCAGGATTAAGAGCAGCAGTGGAGGAAAAGATCGGCAAGCTGGACAAGTATTTCAATCCCGACACAGAAGTACATGTAACATTAAGCGTTGAAAAAGAACGTCAGAAAATTGAGGTGACCATTCCGGTAAAGGGAAGCATTATCCGTTCGGAGCAGGTAAGCAACGATATGTATGTATCCATTGATCTGGTGGAAGAGATCATTGAGAGACAGTTGAAAAAATATAAGAACAAGATCGTTGACAAACAGCAGGCGGCAGCTTCTTTCAGCAAAGCCTATGTAGAGAATGATTACACAGACGATGACGAGATCAAGATCGTTCGTACCAAGAAGTTCGATATCAAGCCCATGTATCCCGAGGATGCCTGCATTCAGATGGAACTGTTGGGACACAACTTCTTCGTATTCTGCAACGCAGAGACAGATCAGGTAAATGTAGTGTACAAGAGAAAGGGCGATACCTACGGACTGATCGAGCCGGAAGTATAAAACCGGACAGAAAATTAAATAAAGACAAATTTACAGCCTGCCGGAGTTTCCGGCAGGCTGCTTTGTTGTATGGGAAATGATATGCCCCGGAGATTTTCGAATTGTCTGAATACCGGAAAAATCAGAAACATAACCTGTAAGGAGGAACTGAGAGCAGGACAGGGAATGGACAGAGAAAAGAGAATGCGGGCATGGATCCGGGCAGAGGTGATGCTTCTATTTATAATGATGGGAGCATTTCTGCTCAGGGAGACAGGGCGGACAGAAAGCATGGAACAGGCGGTGGTCACCGCGACCTCGGCTGCGGGAAAGGATTATATCAAATGGGTGGACTTTACCGTATCCTATGAAGCGCTCTGCCAGGCATATGACTGGGATGTGGATACGTTTGACACGGAACATCATGTGGAGTGGATCCCGCTGCTTGCATATACCGCAGCCAGAACCGGAGGGGAATTTGACAAAAAGGCGCTGAAGATCCTGAACGAGACGTCGGAGAAGCTGGCGGAGGGAGAGGCAGAGATAGAAACTCTCACAAAAGATATGAAATACTATCCGTATTATCTGGAAGCTTACAGCGCGGCGCTGGGAGGACTGGTGGGAGAATACGAGGCAGAGGTGATCGGAGAAGACGGACAGAGCACCTGGCAGAAAAAATACGGATTAAAAGGTTATTGCCCCATTGCGAGAGGATTTGATTATACTCATTATGATGATTTCGGGGCGGGAAGAAGCTACGGATATAAACGAAGGCATCTGGGCCATGACATGATGGGGCTCGTCGGTGTACCTATCATTGCTGTCGAGTCCGGCACTGTGGAAGCCCTGGGCTGGAACCAGTACGGCGGCTGGCGCATTGGTATCCGCAGCTTTGATAATAAGCGCTACTATTACTATGCACATCTGCGGCAGAACTACCCCTATGCGGAAGGACTGGAAGAAGGCAGCGTGGTGACGGCGGGGGATGTGATCGGTTATATGGGACATACCGGTTACAGTACCACAGAAAATGTAAATAATATAGAAGTAACCCATCTGCACTGGGGATTGGAACTGGTCTTTGATGAAGAACAGAAAGAGAGTGACAACGAGATCTGGATCGATGTCTATCCGCTGACCTGTTTTCTGGCAAAACACACGCAGGAAGTGCAGAAAGTCGAGGGAACAAGAGAGTGGATCCGCACTACAAAAATCCGGGAATTCTGATTTCTAAAAATTTCATTTGTTATTTTGTTATTTTTTTGACAAAAGCATTGCAAAACAGATTTCGCTATGTTAAAATGGGGACAGTGAAATGATAAAAAAATAACAATCTACATTTCAGAAAGCAAACCAAACGAAAACAAAAAGTGGAGGACAAACAAATGGCAAAGAAAGTTGTATTAGCAGGCGCTTGCCGTACCGCAATCGGTACCATGGGCGGAACCTTAAGCACAACTCCTGCACCGGAGCTGGGCGCAATCGTTATCAAGGAGGCTCTGAAGAGAGCAGGCGTTGCTCCCGAAGCAGTTGACCAGGTATATATGGGATGTGTAATCCAGGCTGGCCAGGGACAGAACGTAGCACGTCAGGCAGCTATCAAAGCCGGACTTCCCATCGAAGTTCCCGCAGTTACCATGAACGTGGTATGTGGTTCTGGCCTGAACTGTGTGAACCAGGCAGCACAGATGATCATGGCCGGTGATGCAGATATCGTAGTAGCAGGTGGTATGGAGAACATGTCCATGGCTCCTTACGCAATTCCTCAGGGACGTTACGGATATCGTATGGGTAACGCAACCATGGTTGATACCATGATCAAAGATGCACTTTGGGATGCTTTCAATGATTATCATATGATCAAGACCGCAGACAACATCTGCGAAGAGTGGGGACTTACCCGTGAAGAACTGGATGAGTTCGCATTAAAGAGCCAGTTAAAGGCTGAAGAAGCTCAGAAGAACGGTGCCTTCAAGGCAGAGATCGTTCCCGTAGAAGTTAAGAAGAAAAAAGAGACCATCGTATTCGATACCGATGAAGGCCCTCGTCATGGTTCTACCATCGAAGGTCTGGCTAAGCTTCGTGCCATCAATCCCGGTGGATTCGTTACCGCAGGTAACGCTTCCGGTATCAACGACGGTGCAGCAGCTATCGTTGTTATGAGCGAAGAGAAGGCTAAGGAGCTGGGCGTTAAGCCTATGGCTACTTTCGTAGCAGGCGCTCTGGCTGGTGTTCGTCCCGAGGTTATGGGTATCGGCCCTGTAGCTTCTACCAAGAAGGTAATGGCTAAGACCGGTATGAAGATCGAAGACTTCGATATCATCGAGGCTAACGAAGCATTCGCAGCACAGTCCGTAGCAGTTGGTAAGGAACTGGGCATCGATGTAGATAAGCAGCTGAACCCCAACGGCGGGGCTATCGCTCTCGGCCATCCCGTAGGAGCTTCCGGATGCCGTATTCTGGTAACTCTGCTGCATGAGATGCAGGCAAGAGGTGCCAAGACCGGTCTGGCTACTCTGTGCATCGGTGGTGGTATGGGATGCTCCACCATCGTTAAGATCGAGGACTAATGGAATAACAATTCGCTGGGGCGGTAGAATCTCTATCGCCTTAGTGTGGTTTTAAAAATACTGATTGAAATGTGAAATGAGGTAAAAACATGGATTACATTTTGTATGAGCAGAATGGCAATGTGGCAACCATTACCATCAACCGTGAGAAAGCACTGAACGCTCTGAATTCTCAGGTACTGGATGAGCTGAACGCTGCATTGGATGCAGTAGATCTGGCAACGGTTCGTTGTCTGGTGATCACCGGTGCAGGCAGTAAGTCCTTCGTGGCAGGTGCAGATATCGGAGAGATGAGCAACCTGACCAAGGCAGAGGGCGAGGCATTCGGTAAGAAGGGTAACGATGTATTCCGCAAGATCGAGACCTTCCCCATTCCCGTGATCGCAGCTGTCAACGGCTTTGCTCTGGGCGGCGGATGTGAGATTTCCATGAGCTGTGATATCAGAATCTGTTCCGACAATGCAGTCTTCGGACAGCCCGAGGTAGGACTGGGAATCACTCCCGGCTTCGGCGGAACCCAGAGACTGGCTCGTCTGGTAGGTGCAGGCATGGCAAAACAGATGATCTACACCGCACGCAATATCAAGGCAGCAGACGCTTACAGAATCGGTCTGGTAAATGAGGTATACAGCGCCGAGGTTGATGCTGATGGCAATGTAGTAAAGAGCGCACAGGAAGTAATGCTGGCAGCAGCACAGAAGATGGCAGCGACCATCGCCAAGAACGCTCCCATCGCTGTACGCAACTGCAAGAAGGCTATTAATGATGGCCTGGATGCAGATATGGATCAGGCAGTAGCCATCGAAGAGAAGCTGTTCGGAGATTGCTTCGAGACAGAAGATCAGAAGTATGGCATGGCTTTCTTCCTTGACAAGAACAAGGAAAAAGTAAAAGAGCCTTTCCAAAATAAATAGTTACAAATAATGATAGAATGTATGGAAAAACAGGAGGATTTACCATGAAAGTAGGTATTATCGGTGCAGGTACCATGGGACAGGGCATTGCAAAGGCATTTGCCCAGGTAGACGGATATGAAGTAGCTCTCTGCGATATCAAGCAGGAATGGGCTGAAGGCGGCAAAGCCAAGATCGTAAAAGGCTATGCAAGACTGGTAGAAAAAGGAAAAATGACCCAGGAAGCAGTTGACGCTATCGTAGCTAAGATCACTCCGGGTCTGAAGGAAGACCTGTGTGCAGACTGCGATCTGATCGTAGAAGCTGCATTTGAGAACATGGAAGTAAAGAAGACCACCTTCGGTGAGCTGGACAAGATCTGCAAGCCCGAGTGTGTATTTGCTTCCAACACTTCCAGCCTTTCCATTACCGAGATCGGCAACGGACTGACCCGTCCTCTGATCGGTATGCACTTCTTCAATCCCGCAGACCGTATGAAGCTGGTTGAGGTAATCGCAGGTGTGAATACTCCCGCAGAGACCGTGGATACCATCAAGAAGATCTCCGAAGAGATCGGCAAGACCCCTGTTCAGGTAAACGAGGCAGCAGGCTTTGTTGTTAACCGTATCCTTATCCCTATGATCAATGAAGCAGCTTTCATCAAGATGGAAGGTGTATCCGATATCGCAGGTATCGACGCAGCTATGAAGCTGGGCGCTAATCATCCCATGGGACCCCTGGAACTGGGCGATTTCGTAGGACTGGATATCTGCCTTGCCATCATGGATGTTCTGTACAACGAGACCGGCGACAGCAAGTATCGTGCATGTCCTCTGATCCGTAAGATGGTACGTGGCGGCAACCTTGGTGTGAAGACCGGCAAGGGCTTCTATGTATACAATGCAGACCGCACCAAGACTCCTGTGGATGCACAGTAAAGTATAAACAATCCGTAGGCATCAAAGTAGGGGTTCTTAGACCCCGACATCATGATAATTACAACCAAGTATAAATAACAATGGAGGATTAACATCATGGATTTTACATTATCCAAAGAGCATGAGATGGCGAGACAGCTGTTCAAAGAGTTCGCCGAGAACGAAGTAAAACCTCTTGCACAGGAAGTTGACGAGACCGAAACTTTCCCCAGAGAGACCGTTGAGAAGATGGCTAAGTACGGCTTCATGGGAATTCCTGTTCCCAAGGAGTATGGCGGACAGGGCTGTGATACCCTGACCTATGCTATGTGCGTTGAGGAGCTTTCCAAGGTTTGCGCAACTACAGGCGTTATCGTTTCCGCACATACCTCTCTGTGTATCGATCCTATCATGACCTTCGGTACCGAAGAGCAGAAGCAGAAATATGTTCCTGATCTGGCAAGCGGCCGCAAGATCGGTGCTTTCGGTCTGACCGAGCCCGGTGCAGGTACCGATGCCCAGGGTCAGCAGACCAAGGCTGTATTAGATGGCGATGAGTGGGTCATCAATGGTTCCAAGTGCTTCATCACCAATGGTAAAGAAGCAGATGTATATATTGTTATCGCAGTTACCGGTATCGTAGAGAAGAGAGGCAGAAAGATGAAGGAGATTTCTTCCTTTATCGTTGAGAAAGGTACTCCCGGATTTACCTTCGGTACCAAAGAGAAGAAGATGGGTATCAAGGGTTCTTCCACTTACGAGCTGATCTTCACCGACTGCCGTATCCCCAAGGAGAATATGCTTGGTAAGCAGGGACAGGGATTCAAGATCGCAATGCACACTCTGGACGGCGGACGTATCGGTATCGCTTCCCAGGCTCTGGGTATTGCAGAAGGCGCTTTGGAGAGAACCGTTGCTTACACCAAGGAAAGAAAGCAGTTCGGAAAGTCCATTTCCGGATTCCAGAATACACAGTTCCAGCTGGCTGATATGGCTACCAAGGTGGAAGCTGCCAAGATGCTGGTATACAAGGCTGCACGCAAGAAGGACGAGTACAAGACCAATCCTAAGATCTCTTACTCTGTAGAAGCTGCTATGGCTAAGCTGTATGCTGCTGAGGTTGCTATGGAAGTTACTACCAAGGCTGTTCAGCTGCACGGTGGTTACGGTTACATCAGAGAGTACGAAGTTGAACGTATGATGCGTGATGCAAAGATCACCGAGATCTACGAGGGTACTTCCGAAGTTCAGAGAATGGTTATCTCCGCAGATCTGCTGAAATAAGCAAGCAGGCATTTGTCGGAAATTTTATTAGAAAAGTAAGGAGAAAATACAATGAAGATTGTTGTTTGTATTAAGCAGGTGCCCGATACCAAGGGCGGTGTTAAATTCAATCCTGACGGAACTCTTGACAGAGGCGCAATGCTTGCTATCATGAATCCCGATGATAAGGCTGGTCTGGAAGCTGCACTGAAGCTGAAGGACGAGTTCGGCGCAGAAGTTACCGTACTGACCATGGGTCTTCCCAAGGCAGCAGATGCTCTTCGTGAGGCGCTGGCTATGGGCGCTGACAAAGCAATTCTGGTTACCGACAGAGTACTGGGTGGTGCTGATACCTGGGCTACTTCCACTACCATTGCAGGTGCACTGAGAAACCTTGACTATGATCTGATCATTACCGGTCGTCAGGCAATTGATGGTGATACCGCACAGGTTGGTCCTCAGATCGCTGAGCATCTGGGACTTCCCGTAATCTCTTATGCACAGGACATCAAGGTTGAGGGAGACAAGGTGATCGTTCAGAGACAGTATGATGACAGATATCATGTAGTAGAGGCTCAGATGCCCTGCCTGATCACTGCACTGTCCGAGCTGAATAAGCCTCGTTATATGACTCCCGGCGGAATCTTCGATGCATGCAAGGCAGAGATCACTACCTGGGGCAGAGCTGATCTGAAAGATGTTGATGACAGCAACCTTGGCCTGAAGGGATCTCCTACCAAGATTGCAAAGGCATCCGATAAGGTTCGTAAGGGCGCAGGTGAGAAGATCGTTCCCGATTCACCTGAAGACGGAGCAGCTTACATTGTGGCTAAATTCAAAGAAAAGCACATCATCTAATATAGGAGGCAAACCATGGTAACCAATAATATTGAAGAATACAAGGGTGTATATGTGTTCGCCCAGCAGGTAGACAATGAGATCAGCGGTATCGCATTGGAGCTGCTCGGCAAAGGTAAAGAGCTGGCTGCAAAGCTGGAGACCGAGGTAACCGCGGTTCTGATCGGTTATAATGTAAAGAATCTGGCAGATAAGCTGGCTGAGTATGGCGCAGATAAGGTAATCCTTGTGGACGATCCCGAACTGGAGACTTACAGAACCGAGCCTTATGCACATGCACTGGCATCTGTTATTGAGAAATATAAGCCTGAGATCGTTCTGGTAGGTGCAACCGCTATCGGACGTGACCTCGGCCCTACCGTTTCCGCAAGAGTTCAGACCGGTCTGACCGCAGACTGTACCGTACTGGAAATCGGTGATTTCCCTCTCGTTGCTATCCCCGGACAGGAGCAGAAGCACAATCAGCTGCTGATGACCCGTCCTGCATTCGGTGGTAACACCATCGCTACCATCGCATGTCCTGACAACAGACCTCAGATGGCAACTGTTCGTCCCGGCGTTATGCAGAAGATCGTTCCGATCGCAGGTGCAAAGGCTGTGATCGAAGAGTACAATCCCGGATTTACTCCGAACAACAAATATGTAACCATCAAGGAAGTCGTTAAGGCTGTATCCGATACCGTTGACATCATGGATGCCAAGATCTTGGTATCCGGCGGCCGTGGTGTCGGCAGCGCAGAGAACTTCAAGATTCTGGAGGATCTGGCAGAAGTTCTGGGCGGTACCGTATCCTGCTCCCGTGCAGTTGTAGATAACGGCTGGAAGCCCAAGGATCTGCAGGTTGGACAGACCGGTAAGACCGTTCGTCCCCAGATCTACTTCGCAATCGGTATCTCCGGTGCTATTCAGCATGTAGCAGGTATGGAAGAGTCTGATCTCATTGTTGCCATCAACAAGGATGAGACCGCGCCTATCTTCGATGTGGCTGACTACGGTATCGTAGGCGACCTGAACAGGGTAGTTCCCGCTCTGACCGAGCAGCTGAAGGCTGCAAAGGCTGAGAAGGCAGCAAACTAATTCGTAACAACGGATTAAAAACATATAAGAACTCCGCCTGATTCCCCGGTCCGTCCGGGAGTCGGGCGGAGTTCTTTTCTGCAAAAAACTGATGCAACTTGTGCAAGTTTCTTGCCTTGTATGCTTGCGCTGAGGGAAGCAAAATAGTAAAATAAAATGATACCAAGGGTAACAAGGTGAAAAATAAATTTTTCACCTGCAAATTTGTGCCTTCGGCTCAAAGTTTGCAGGTTGTTGAAAGGCGTGAGTAGTTTTATGGCAAAACAAAAAGAAGTAAAGACCAACGCAATGCGGATCCTGGAATCTTTGAAGATTCCTTATACCCATCACACCTACGAGTGTGAGGAATTCGTGGACGGTCTTCAGATAGCTGACAAATTATCCCTGCCCTATGAACAGGTCTATAAGACGTTGGTCACCGTGAGCAACAGCAAGAATTATTTTGTATTCGTTATCCCTATTGCGGCGGAGCTGGATCTGAAAAAGGCAGCGAAATCGGTAGGGGAAAAGAGCGTGGAAATGATCCACGTAAAGGACATTAACGCCATTACCGGTTATATCCGCGGCGGCTGTACTGCCATTGGCATGAAAAAGCAGTACGTGACCAGAATCGATGAAAGCGCAAAGACACAGGAGCAGATCTATGTCAGCGGCGGCAAGATCGGATCTCAGATCCGTCTGACACCGGAGGATCTGGCCAAGGCAGCGAAAGCAGAATTTGCCGATATTATCCGGCATGAAAATTAACCGGGAAGATACCGTAAGGATCTGACGATTACGAAAACATATATAAAGGAGTATCTATGGAAAAAGAAAAAACAATTCTCGATTACGACACCGTGGCACTGGATGAAGCACAGGATGCGGTGATCATCATAGACCAGACCTTATTACCCGGCAGGATCGAACTGATCGCTTTACATACGGCACAGGAAATCTGGGATGCCATTTATCTGTTGAAAGTCAGAGGGGCTCCGGCCATCGGCGTAGCGGCGGCACTGGGTATTTATCTGCTGGCAAACCGCATCGAGACCGAAGATTTTGAAAAGTTTTATGAGAAATTTACCGAATATAAGGAATATCTGGATTCTTCCAGACCCACCGCAGTCAACCTGTCCTGGGCATTGAAGCGTATGAATGCCGTGGCTGTGAAGGCTGGCAGAGAAGAACACAAAACAGTGGCAGAAGTGAAGGAAATCCTGCATGATGAAGCCTTGCAGATTCGGGCAGAAGATGTGGAAGTATGCCGAAAAATCGGAGAATTTGGACTGGAACTGGTGAAACCGGGAGATGGCATCCTGACTCACTGTAATGCAGGACAACTTGCAACCGTAAAATATGGTACTGCAACAGCACCTATTTATCTGGGACAGGAGAAGGGCTATAACTTCCATGTATTTGCGGATGAGACCAGACCCCTGTTGCAGGGAGCCAGACTGACTGCTTTTGAACTGCATTCCGCGGGTGTGGATGTCACACTGATCTGCGACAATATGTCAGCGTCCGTGATGTCCAAAGGCTGGGTACAGGCAGTGTTCGTGGGTTGTGACAGAGTGGCGGCTAACGGAGATACGGCCAACAAGATCGGTACCAGCGTGGTGGCAGCGGTAGCAAAACAATACGGAGTGCCGGTATATATCTGTGCACCCACTTCCACCATTGATATGGCCACAGCCACCGGCGCAGATATCTGTATCGAGCAGCGTAAGGCAGAAGAGGTTACTGAGATGTGGTACAAGGAACGCATGGCTCCGGAGGGTGTAAAGGTCTACAATCCGGCATTCGATGTGACGGACCATGAACTGATCGCCGGAATTGTCACGGAATACGGGGTGGCGAGAGCTCCTTACACCGAGAGCCTGAAGGAGATCATGGAACGCAAGGCACAGAGAGGCTGATGGTGTAGATATGAAGCGAAATGTAAGCCTTGCGGAGATATCCGACGGCCGATTATACAAAGCAAATGATATGGTAAAAGCGGATTGCGGTGGTTGCAATGGCTGTTCCCGGTGTTGTCACGGCATGGGCAATTCCATTATCCTGGATCCCTATGATGTGTACCGGATGACTACAGGAATGGGGAAAAGCATGCAGGAGCTATTAGCGGCATCGGTGGAGCTCAATGTGGTGGACGGTGTGATCTTACCGAATCTGAAAATGCAGGGGACAGAGGAAGCCTGCGCTTATCTGGATGAGGAAGGAAGATGCAGCATCCATCCGTACCGGCCTGGAATCTGCAGACTGTTTCCGCTGGGAAGATATTATGAAAATGGAGGATTTTCCTATTTTCTCCAGACCGGGGAATGTGCAAAGGAGAACCGCAGCAAGATAAAAGTCAGTAAATGGATCGATACTCCGGATCTGACCCGCAATCAGCAATTTACCTTACAATGGCATGACCTGTTACATGCCATGGAAGAAAGACTGACAGGAGAAGACGAAGGGAAACAGAGGGAAGAAAATCTCCTGCTGCTGCGTCTGTTTTATTTATTGCCGTATGAGGGGACGATAGATTTTTACACACAGTTTACAGAGAGGATGGAACATTGGAATGGACAGAACGGACAGATTTAACAGTTTAAACAAGCTCTCCATTGAGAAGCGCCTATTGAAAGTATTTCGTAAGACCACGATACTGCTGAGCATGACGGGTGTCATCGCCTGTGTGGCCATGGGAATCGTGAGTTATCAGTATTCCTACGCCTTGAAGCATTACGGTTTCGCGCAGGGTGACATCGGTAAGGCGATGATCGTTATCGCGGAGATGCGGAGTGAGACCCGTGCCGCCATCGGCTATGATGACGATACACTGATCGCTACAGCAAAAAATGCCCATGACCTGACGGCGGAACAGTTGGATACCTATATCAGTGCCCTGGAAGATGATATGATCACGGATGAGGGAAGAGCTACCTACCAGCAGATCAAGGACGGCGTAGCTTCTTATCAGCAGATCGAGGCACAGATACTGGAACTGGGAACAGCTTCCGATTCTGCTAAGCGGATGCAGGCACAGCAGATGGCAGGCGAACAGATGGATCCCGTGTTCCAGCAGGTCTATGCAGATATGACGAGCCTGTTGGACAGCAGTGTAACGAACGGAAATGCCATGGAAGCCAAACTGAATGTTTTCCGTGTGGTTATTTTTATCGTAATCCTTCTGATCATCGGAGTAGGCTTTGCGGGATCTGAAAAAGCGGGAAAAAGAATAGCCAAAGGAATCGCCGGACCGCTGAAAGCGCTGGCAGACAGACTGGATGGGTTTGCTGCAGGTGATCTGTCTTCAGAGTTCCCGGAAGTAAAGACAGAGGACGAAGTGGCAGAGATGAATCGTGCCGCCATTGCAATGGCTGAAAATCTGCGAATGATCATTGAGGATATCAAGCAGGCTCTGAATGCCATGGCAAATGGTGACTGGACGGTAAAATTTCTTTACCCCGATCTCTATGCAGGGGATCTGGATGAATTGAAGGAAGCCCTGAGAGATATCAAATATAAGATGAACGAAGCATTGTACAATGTAAATTCCGTATCCGGCCAGGTATCCATGGGTGCCGGAAGCCTGGCAGATGCCGCACAGTCTCTGGCAGAGGGCGCTACTGAGCAGGCCGGAGCCGTACAGCAGCTACAGGCAACCATTACTAATATTACCTCTATGGTAGACAATACTGCAGAGCATACCAAGAATTCCAGCAGGCAGGCACAGGAATACTCTGCTAAGGCAGATGAAGGCCGTACCGAGATGAATCATCTGATGGAGATCATGGAACAGATCAACGAGACTTCCGAGAAGATCAGCAACATCATCGGTGAGATCGAGGATATTGCCAGTCAGACCAATCTGCTGTCCTTAAATGCGTCCATTGAGGCAGCCAGAGCGGGGGAGGCCGGAAGAGGTTTTGCTGTGGTGGCAGACCAGATTGGTAAGCTGGCAGAGCAGAGTGCGCAGTCCGCTGTCAATACCAGAGAGCTGATCGGCGGTACACTGGAGGAGATCCATGCCGGCAATGAAGCTGTGGATCATGCGTCCCAGACGTTGAGCGTTATCGTGGAAGGCGTCCGCAAGATCGCACAGGATTCTGAGGAACTGAACCAGATTGCAGCTGCTCAGTCAGATGCCATGAATCAGGCGGAGAGCGGTGTGAACCAGATCTCCGAGATCGTACAGTCCAACTCTGCGGCAGCAGAAGAATTATCCGCTACCAGTGAGGAACTGCTGGCTCAGTCCGAGAATATGACCAATCTGGTAAAGCAGTTCAAGCTGATCGATGAGGAGAAGATTCAGGCGAGAAAAAAGGAGGCTGACCATGCCGGTATTTGATTTCAGCAGTATCCCGGAAAATGAGAAGAAGCAGGATCCCGTATGCACCTATACCATGTTCCGTTCCAATGAGGCTGCGGCAAGTCCTGAAAAGCCGATACTGATCCTGGACAACAGCAGCGAGCAGTGGAAGCACCATGCTATCGGTGTCTTCGGCAATCAGAACAAACGCACGAATTTCGAATTCAGGGAAGAGGGCAGCAGTGCCTATGCCGATATTTTACAGATCGATGCAAGATTCGTAAGCCTCGTCAGATGGTTAGGAGAAAATCACATCAATGTCAGGCTTTCCGGGGAAAACCGGGAAGAAGGCTATGCGGTATACAAGATCCGAGAGACTGCATTTGGCGGCGGAACCAAGCTTTCGGCAGAAGATGGATTTTTACAGTTCATGATGGAAAGACTGTTCGCCAGCAGTGCTCCCGCAGAAGAGGAACAGGGGGAGGACGAAGAGGAAGACGGCGATGATATGAAGCTTACCAGCCTTCAGAGTATCTCCGATTTCATGACATGCGCCGGAAGGACTATGCCGGAAAACATCCGCCTGTGGGCCAGAAGAAATCTGGCGGTGGCCAGATCCCATGAGGTGTCTCCGGAAGAGAGAAGACATGCCCAGAGAGCGCTGTCCATCATGATGAACATTCAGTGGAAGGGCAATTACTTCGAAGCCATTGATCCGATGGAAGCCAGACGGATCCTGGACGAGGAATTGTATGGCATGGAGAGAGTCAAGCAGCGGATCATGGAGACCATTATCCAGATTAACCGTACCCACACCTTACCGGCTTACGGACTGCTTCTGGTGGGTCCGGCCGGAACCGGTAAATCCCAGATCGCTTATGCGGTGGCAAGGATCCTGAAATTGCCCTGGACAACATTAGACATGAGTTCCATTAACGATCCGGAGCAGTTGACCGGAAGCTCCAGAATCTATGCCAATGCCAAGCCCGGTATCATCATGGAAGCCTTTTCCATGGCAGGAGAGTCCAACCTGGTATTTATCATCAATGAGCTGGACAAGGCGGCCAGCGGCAAGGGTAACGGCAATCCGGCGGATGTGCTTCTGACACTGCTTGACAATCTGGGATTCACGGACAACTATATGGAATGTACCGTTCCCACCTTTGGTGTCTACCCCATCGCCACTGCCAATGACAAGGAGCAGATCAGTGCTCCGTTAATGTCCCGTTTTGCAGTGATCGACATCCCGGATTACACACCGGAGGAGAAGAAGATCATTTTCTCCAGATTTGCATTGCCGAAGGTGCTGAAAAGGATTGGACTGCAGGCAGACGAATGCACACTCACCGAAGAGGGACTGGATGCGGTGGTGGAGATCTATTCCAACACCAGTGGAATCCGTGACCTTGAGCAGGCGGCGGAGCATCTGGCAGCCAATGCCCTGTATCAGATCGAAGTGGACGGGGTAAAGGAAGTTGTATTTGATGCAGAAAAAGTGAAAAAATTATTTCTATAAGTAATAGAAGCAGGTAGTCGCAGGATGTGGTTGCCTGCTTTTTGTGCAAAATCGGGGGCTTTTGCCCGGCATCATTATAGAAAAACGAGTAGAGGAGAGGGACATGACAAAGAAAGTATTAGTGATCACGGATGCACAGAACGAATTCATCACCGGAGCGCTGGGAAACAAGGAGTGCGAGGTGGCGGTAAAGTATATCGTTGCGGCAGCAGAAAGCGGGGAATACTACAAGGTGATTTTTACAAAGGATACCCATACGGCGGATTATCTGCACACCCAGGAAGGAAAGCGTCTGCCCGTTCTGCACGGACAGGAAGGCACAGAAGGATATAAGATCCATCCGGATATCGTGAAGGCGGTACAGGAGCATTATGCGCCGGAACAGATCCTTACGGTGAAAAAGCCTACTTTTGGCAGTCTGGATTTTGGAAATACGCTGAAGGCAATCTGGGAAGAGGTGATGGCAACAGGAGAGGCAGCAGAGGGTGAATATCCCATGGAAGTGGATTTTACCGGATTCTGCACCGGAATCTGTGTGTTAAGCAATGTGGTCATGGCAAAGGCATTTGTACCGGAAGCGAGAGTGTGTGTCATTGAGAAGGCCTGTGCCTGTGTGACACCCCAGACGCACCAGACGGCCATCGCAGCTATGGGACCGATCCAGGCGGATGTGATTTAGAGAACATATCATATTTACACAGTTGTGAATCTAAGAGAGAAAGAGGATAAAATCATGCAATTACCACAGATCATCAACAGCTTACTGGAAAATGATATGTACAAGTTCTCTATGGGACAGTGTATCTACCACCAGTTCAGCGCTTATAAGACTACCTGGACCTTCAAATGCAGGAATACAGATGTATTTTTCACATCTGAAATGGTAGAAGAAATCAAGGCGCAGATCCGGGCCTATTGTGACTTACGTTTTACGGAAGAGGAACTGGCTTATCTGGAGAACGTAAAATGGATCAAGGGTTCCTATGTGGATTTCCTACGGCTGTGGCAGCCCAGATACGAGGATTTTGAGATCGGCACGGAGGCGGACTGCGGTCTGACCATCGAGACCAAGGGATCCTGGCTGAATACTTCTATGTATGAGATCCCGACGCTGGCTATTGTTAATGAAGTATTTTTCCGTATGAATTATGACTATGAGAAGCTGTATGCCTCCTTCCGGGAGCGTCTGGCAGACAAGCTACAGAAGCTGGTGGACGGAACGTATTGCCTTGGAAAGTTCAGTGAATTCGGTCTGAGACGCCGTCTCTCTGCAGAGGCACAGGAACTGGCAGTACAGGAGCTGGTGGGGCATAATAAGGATTATAAGGACTCCGCCTGCATTGGTACCTCCAATGTCTATCTGGCAAAGAAATGGAACGTGACACCGGTAGGCACTATGGCCCATGAATGGATCATGTGTACCGGGCAGGGCAATCACAAGCACAATCCGGCATATTCCAACTGGTATGCCCTGGATGCCTGGGTGAAAGAGTATGGCATTTTGAACGGAATTGCTTTGACGGATACAATCACCACGGATTGTTTCCTGAAAGATTTCCAGCTGACCTATTCCACTCTGTTTTCCGGCGTGCGGCATGACAGTGGGGATCCCTTTGCCTGGGGCGAGAAGATGATCGCTCATTATGAATCCCTGGGAATTGATCCGAAGCGCAAGACCCTGCTGTTCAGTGACAGTCTGGACTTTGCACGGGCGGATGAACTGCGTAAGGCATTCCGGGACCGGGTGACCGTGGCTTTCGGTATCGGAACATATATCGCCAATGATACCTGCGAGGAACCGTTGAATATTGTCATGAAGACCACTGCCTGCAACGGCATGGATGTGGCAAAGATCTCCGATACTCCCGGCAAGGAAATGTGTAAGAATGCGGATTACGTGGATTATCTCACCAGATGTATCAGATGGAGACTGGAACATGACAGATAGGAAGCAGCAGAAAATCAGAAACGGCGGGAATACAGCATGGATGAAAAAAACAGAATAGAAAACAGAATCGGTGTGCTGGATGGAATCCGTGCCATAGCCATCGGGATGGTAGTGTGGTTTCATTTCTGGCAGCAGACATGGCTGACACCGTATCTTCGGATTCCAACAGAGTACACAAAATATATTGGAATCACAGAGATCAACCTTGCCGGATGGGTCAGGTATGGATTTATTTTTGTGGATATGATGATCCTGCTCAGCGCATTCTGCAATTTTTATCCTTATGCAAGATCTATTGTTCTGGGAGAGGACTGGCCGGACACGAAGACATTTTACAGAAAGAGGGCAGCAAGAATACTGCCTTCTTACTATTTTATGTTGGCGATCGATCTGTTTTTCTATATTTTACCGGGACATAAATATCGGAATGTGGGAGCATTGTGCAAGGATATTGTGACACATGTATTTTGCGTTGCACCAAATTGGTCGGACACTTATATATCCACCTCTTTTAACGGCGTGTTATGGACGGTACAGATGGAAGTGATCTATTATCTGCTGCTGCCGTGGATCGCAAGATTGTTCCGCAAGTGGGCATTTGCCACTTATAGTGTGATGTTGATGATTTCCGTTACAAGTACCGCGGTGATCCTGAACTGTTTTGCTGGAAAAGAGAGAAATTATGGAAATAATATTCTGACGTTTATGGGAATCTATGCCAATGGCATGCTTTGCTGCATCCTGTATGTCATGTGGAAGAAATATGTGACAGAAAATAAATACTCGCGGCTGGCAGGAACAGTGATCTCTGTTTTGTGTATTTTTCTGATGAACGGGATGATTCATAAATACGACGGGGATGTGAATCTGCAGGCAGTTCAGCTGCAGAGCCGGCTGGTGCAGTCGTTCCTGTTTGCATTGTTCCTTTTCAGTACGGCCTGTGCGGGAGAATATTATCAGAAACTATATTCCAACCGGGTGGCATCACTTTTTTGCAAATTTTCCTATAATCTGTATCTCTGGCATCAGATGATCGCCGTCTGGCTGAAAGAAAAAAGAATTCCTTATTGGAGCGGGGATACGCCGCCAAATATGACAGGTGACCGTGTATGGCAGTGGAAATATCAGATACTGATTATCGTGGTGTCTGCGGCGGTGGCGGTAGCGGTTACTCTGATCGTGGAAATTCCTGCGGCCCGATATCTGCTGAAAGACAGGGACAGCCATAAGGAAGAAGGAAAACAGCATGACAGGATATGAACATATTGAGCACACGTTTGCACCGGTGTACGATGCGGATTCGCTGGTGCTGATCCTGGGAACATTGCCCTCGGTGAAATCCCGGGAGAACCATTTTTATTACGGACATAAGCAGAATCGTTTTTGGAAAGTGATGGCAGATCTGTGCGGGGAACCGGTGCCGGAGACCATAGAGGAGAAAAAGAAAATGCTGCTGACCCACCATATCGCCATATGGGATGTGATCCAGAGCTGCGATATTAAGGGATCCAGCGACAGTAGCATCCGCAATGTGGAGCCGACAGATATTCGAAGGATCCTGGCGGAATCACAGATCACGCGGATCTATGCCAACGGTAACAAAGCAGGAGAGCTTTATCGAAAATATCAGCTGCCCCTGACCGGCATAGAAGCCACGGTGCTGCCCTCCACCAGCCCGGCCAATGCGGCATGGAGGCTGGAGAGTTTGTGCGAAGTGTGGCGGGAGACGATAGTACTTTTATAATTTTTGAAAAAACGACAAAAAAATGAAAGTACTATTGACAATTCATGAGATGTTTTATATAATTTAAGAAATGATACCAAAAGTATCAAAAGCAAAAGGGGATTATCGTATAGAACAGACCGCGCATCTAATAAGGATGCGCGGTCTGTTTTTACATATGGCATATAGTAAAATATAATTTAGTAAATCATGATTGACTAAATTATAAATTAGCATTATGGTAAGGATGCGGAAATGGAGGGCAAGGGAAACTTGTAGATAGCGGAGAAAGGCTTGGTAATATAAATTGAGCAAGGAAAATGTGGATATAAAATATGAATTGATACCCTATGATGGGTTTATCGGCTCAAAAGAATTTGATTTTGATAAAGCCATTTATGATTTGAATAGTCAGATTGAATTATTATCAAGCCAGGCGGATAACTTGGATTATGTTGTCGCAATTGCAAGTGGTATTGCTTGTGGCCTATTGGACATTCTTTGGGTCGGAGAGTTTGATCTGACGAATGGACGCAGTATTGCCAGTGATAAAGTGGATGCCTTCGTAAAAAAGACAGCAGAAATGTTTGAGGGCGAGAAATTTGATGATGTAAAATCCGCAGTGAAAGCGTTGGAGAAACGATTCCCAATTCCGAGTGATGGAAATACACCTGATTTCGGTGGTGGACTGCAACATCATCTGAGAGATTTTGCTCACCATCCAACAATTGTAGGTTTGGCATTCTCTTTATTAACGCAGTTTACGGAAAAATCATATGGAACAGATGTTAACGGGGTATTCCTTGTTGTTGATGTTCCGGAAAAAAGCAAGCCTTTCATTGGAAAGGATGTACCGCAGAAGATTTTAATGGGAACTATAACATGGTTCTTCCATCTTGTAAGTGATGTTGCTGGGTCAAGCAGCACGGCGGGTGTTACCGGTGGTACGGGAATTCCTGGACCAATCCTTGCTTTGGCAAAGGAGATTTCGGCAATACCGTTTTTCAAGGATATAAAGGTCGATGATGATATGTCATTGTCCCTCTTTCTTTCAAAGTTGTTTAACGGTACGCTTATGATGCAGCGTGATGAAAATGGACAGATTATCAAGGAGTCCGTTGTTAAATTTGATTTGCGTGGCGAACTTGGTGTTGCTGTGGAATTATGTAAACAGGCTGTTCCGGTAATTGCTAACGAGTGCATTGTGCGTGCATTTTATTTTATAAGACGACTTGCAATGGCAATGAAAGAAAAATGTGTGAGTTGCCTTGCAGACATGAAGAAGATTGACTGGAATTCTGTTAAGCCCGCAAACAACCCGACCATTGCACGTATGCTGACTGTTTCAACGGGGGTATTTACTGCACTTGATATGGGTGAGGCAATTGCAACACAAAAATATTGGGTATCCATTAATTATGTAGGTGTGGGAAGATTTGCGGTTGCTATCGGTTCTGATGTGAGTTGGGGACTTAAGGCTCGAAATGTTAAAAAGGTTCGAGATGTGTATGAGAATATAAAGCAGCAGACATTCAGAAAAGCCGATGCAGATATCTATAAAAGAATAGGAGCAGACATGGATATACTGATGGATAAACTCGGTCTTTCGTTGGAGCAGACAGAGATACTTTATAACCTTGAATATTACAAAACACTCAATGATATAGAGCGTACCAACATTCCTATAACCAGAGAAGGCGTTAAAGAACTGAAAACTACATGGCTTCAAGACTGGGCGAAGTTTATCTCTGATGGTTTTGAGAGTTTTACACAGGTTCCTGGAGCGAAAATGCATTGGTACACTATGGATGAATTGCAACAGTGCATTGCCGGACAAAATCCTAATGAACCGTGGTATCGATTAATTCTTCTTGAAGCAATGTTGTTTGAACCGTATTATCCGCTTGGAATGGAGAAGGATAAAAAAGGTAATGATGTACCGTGCAAAAAATACAAGCATCTGAACAATCCGATTAACGGTTTCAAAAAAAGCGAAGGTGACCGATTCCTAAACGAGCAATTTACGGGCAAGTATTGTGAAAAAGAATATGTAAAACGATTGCGTAAGTCTTATGACAAGCGAATGAATGAACTTAATGAGGTCCTTAAGACTGTGATTACGTCTCTGTCCATCACTGCGGTTATCTCAATAGTTACTGTTGCAACTGCGGGTGCCTTTGCGGGACCGATTGCTGTGGCATTGGTAGGCTCAAATTTTGCCGGGCTTAGTGGGGCAGCATTGACCAGCGCCTGTCTTGCATATCTTGGTGGAGGTGCTATAGCAGCAGGCGGTGCTGGAATGCTTGGTGGAACAATTGCTATCGTTGGCGGCGGAGCTGCACTTGGAATAGGGGTTGGTGCCGGAGTCGGTGGTGCTGTTGGTTCAGCAGGACTTTTAGGTAAGAAAAATACCATTATGCAATCGGCAAAATTGCTCACTTCTGTACGAGAAATTTTCCTTAATGATGAACACGATGTCGAGTTTTCTAACAGCGTGTATGAGCAATATCTTCAGAATATTACTGAAGTCGAAAAGGGTCTTGTGGAACTCAGATTAAAGAAAGATGTTGCAAAGGGCAAAGAGAAAAAAACCATTGCAGAATCTATAAAAAAGGCAGAAGAATCTGTGGAAGCAATGAAAGTTGCCCGAAAGAATATGCTCAAGTACAACAGCTCTTTTGCAGAAGGCTTGCAGGTACAACGATAAATTGCATTGAGAAGCATTTGGCAAAAAGACGATACGAAGTGTGAAAACATCCGATGCAAAGCTGTTTCTTATAAAATTGCAACAGGAAGATGGGAAAAGCTACAGTTCCATTCATACCATCCGGGGAGTGCTGCGACCAGCCTTTCAGATGGCAGTGGATGATGACATTCTGGTAAAGAATCCATTCGGATTTCAGCTTGCCGGAGTGTTGGTAAATGATGCAGTTACAAGAGAGGCAATTTCCAAAGACCAGATGAGAAAGTTCCTAAAGTTTGTGCATGACGATGTGGTGTATTGCAAATATTATGAAGTGGTGTACATACTCTTTCATACGGGAATGCGAATATCGGAATTTTGTGGCTTGACGCTGAAGGACATTGATTTTGAGAACAGAACTGTAAATATTGACCACCAGCTGCAGAGAACATCGGATATGCGGTACATCATAGAAACCACAAAAACGGATGCTGGAACAAGAGTATTGCCGATTACAGAGGATGTGGCACAGATGTTTCAGGCAATCATTGAGGATAGAAATGCACCAAAAGTGGAAAAATCCATAGACGGATATAGTGGATTCCTATTTTACGATGATAATGGAATGCCACTTGTTGCAATGCATTGGCAGCACCGATTCAACCATATGGTTGGAAGGTACAAATGATATCTACCGGGTGCAGATGCCAAATATCACGCCTCATGTATAGAAGACCTACTGGCTAATACTTATTTACAGAAAAACTTTCACAGACTCATAAATTTCTTAGTAGTAAGCCTACCTCGTTTTACTACCAATTTTACTACTAACAGCCCGCAATAAATTGCACCATCTTGCCCTATTTTGCCAAGATGCCAGCAAAATCACACATTTTACAAATTCTCGAAATTCCTTGCAAAACAGGGCATTCCGGGTCAATTCAAGGAGAAACAAAACAATGATAAAAATATTATTCATCTGCCACGGCACTCCAGTTTTACTATAATTTATACCTTCGTGTACTGGGGCATATTGGGGCGATATTCGTCGGAATCCCTTGCAATTACTACGTTTTCTACTACTAAGGCACATGCCAACAATACCGTTATTTGCAAAGATTTGCGGAATATTCTTTAGTAGTAATGGACTACTTAGCGGTCTAAAATAGATCTCTGGATCAGTTGCGTAATAAAAAATTCACAAATTCTTTCTTGTCAAATTGGGATCCATGGCATATAATATAGTTGCAGGTAGAGATACGCTGTATACTCATGATATCGAATTAACGTTTAAGCGATATGTAATATCGTCGATCATGAGGCCACCCTTGCGGTGGCTTTTTTACTTTGTAGACGTGAGGTACTTAGATGAATATTTTTGTTTATTCAGATGAGTCCGGAGTTTTTGATAAAGAACACAATGACTATTTCGTTTTTGGAGGAGTGATTTTGATCGGTTCCAATGAAAAGGAAGTCTGGTCAAGAAAATATTCAAGCGTTGAGAAAATGCTACGTAAGAATAAGGGTGTTCCTTCGGATTACGAATTAAAAGCAACACAGATCACAAATAAAGAAAAAGGTAAGCTTTTCCGATCACTCAATAAATGCTATAAATTTGGTGTGGTTGTTCGAGAAAATGATGTTCATGACAGGATATTCCAAGGCAAGAAGGATAAACAGAGGTATTTGGACTTTGTATATAAAATTGCTGTTAAGCGTGCGTTTGAAGCTTTGATTCATGATGGAGTTATTGATCCGGATGAAGTGGAACGCTTATATTTCTTTGTTGACGAGCACACAACGGCAACTAATGGCAGATATGAGCTGGAGGAAGCGTTAGAGCAGGAATTTAAGCTCGGTACATTTAATTGGAATTACAATGTATATTATCCTCCGATTTTTAGAAAAATGCAGGAAGTGCATTTGGAGTATTGTAATTCTGAGTCTAAATTGTTAGTAAGAGCTGCTGACATTGTTGCCAATAGAATTTATTTTTTGGCAAGAAATGAGAAACAGGATGAACTTGATAATATTGAGAAGATGAATGTGATTTATCTTCCATAATATGATAATGGCCACATCGGAGGTGATTCCGGTGTGGCCGTTTCCTTATGCTACAGACTGGTAGCGTGTGTATACGTATTCATAAATCTGACGGCGATATCCAGAAATACTGATTTCGTCATAACACTCTGGGAGTTCGGCCCATAGTGTGTCTCTAATCAAATTATCAATTGCCGCTTTTGTTTCTTGCTTATCTGTCCAGTGATCAAACTCTGCAATTTTAGCTTTTATTTTCTGAAGCAAATCAGCTGCGACTTCCTTCAACTTTTTAATATCGTTTTTGCTGAGATCGTCCCGGAACAGCATATCGTATAAGGAGAGCTCATCATCACTGGTGAATCCCTCACGGGCATAACGCTGTTCTTCCTCGTTCATCTGATTTGCCAGATCCATCAGATCCATGAAGGTCTTCTCGATAGTGGCTCTGTCCTGCTCGCTGTTGTAAGCTTCTATGATCGCCTGATAGCGCTCGTAGTAGTTGATACGATCCGGATTAGTAAAGAGCATCCCATCCAGTTTCTGACGGATCACTTCCTCTAGATCACGCATCACCAGATTCTTTTTCTTCACCTTTGCAAACTCTCTGCGAAGCAAATCAAAGTCGATTGCACTAATATCAAACCGGCGAGGTTCCTCACGCACCATAGAAGGTGTGTGCTGAATCTCTACATAGGTGCTGATGATTCCATTAATCTCAATCATCAAATCTGTGGTATTGATGTGCTTTCGCTTCTTCTGGAGCTCTGCATAAATGGCTGCAATAGCTTCATACTGCTTGCGAGTGTGCCCGGTAATATCCTCCTGGTCAGCATATTTCATCAAACGATTCAGCTCAGATGCATACGTTGAAAAAGTCTTTTTGTCCTCAATGGAGCCGCAGACCGCATTAGCTGCTTCTTGAAGATAAGACAGCTTCATAAAATCATAGGCATTAATGAGCATTTCCAAATCAAAGTCATTCTCAGATAAAAAGGTCTTTGCCTTGTCTATCGTTTCAATGATACGAGTGATCAGCTCATCCTTGTCAACGGTCGGATCGGTTCCACCGCTGCCACCGACGTTTGCAGTATAATCAGCAAGTGCTTTTCTCAGTGCTTTGACGATACCAATGTAATCGATAATCAGACCGTTGCTCTTGCCTTCGGCCACACGGTTTGCACGGGCGATTGTCTGCATGAGGGTGTGGGCTTTCAGCGGTTTATCAAGGTATAGGCAACTTAAGCATTTCACATCAAATCCAGTAAGCCACATAGCACAGACAAAGACAACGCGGAGTGGATTCTTGGAATCTTTGAATTCTTTATCCAGTTCTCTCTTTTCCATCTTCGCTCTGTGGTATTTGATATCCAGATCCCATTTCTTAAAGGTCTGGATTTCATTCTGTTCTTGACTGATAACAACAGCCATCTCTGTTTCCTGCATCCATTTCAGTTTGCGCTCCAATTCCTGCGCTTCCTGCTGGGAGGCAGACTTAATCTGCTGTTTCAACTGCTTAATTTCTTCTTTCCAGTATTCCTGCACATAGTTGTACATACGAACACAGGTCACCTTATTCAGGCATACGAACATAGCCTTTCCGCTTGTCCAAAGGTCGGAGTAGTGACTCACAAAGTCGCGAGCGATGGACTTGAGTCTTGGCTCGGCTGTGAGTAGGTGTATCTCCTTGGCAAACTCCGCTTCCAACTTGTCCTGCTGATCTACATCAAGATCTGCATTTTCAATGGCATCCAAAATCTGATTGGTAATCTCTGGGTTGTGGAGGTCAACAATTTTCTCTCCGCGATTTTCATAATAGAGTGGAACCGTCGCGCCATCCTCAACGGCTCTCTTGAAGTCGTAGACAGAAACGTAGCCACCAAAGGTACGCGCCGTAATATTGTCACTAGAGAGCAGTGGTGTACCGGTGAATCCGATACGGGCAGCAGTCGGCAGTAATTTCATCATGTTATCGGCAAAGATGCCATACTGACTTCTGTGAGCCTCATCAGACATGATGATAATATCGTGATCCGGATAGATCGGCTCCGCATCCGGCTTATTGAACTTCTGAATCAGAGTAAATATAAAGCTCGGATTGCCCTGCAATTTACGAACAAGGTCTTCTCCACTGGATGCAATAAATTGGGATGCCTTAGTCTTACCCAATAGTCCGCAGTTCTCGAAGGTATCACTAATCTGTGTATTTAACTCATCACGATCAGTAAGCACCACGAAAGTAGGAGAACCTTCAAATTTTCTGCGCACCTTCTGCGCCAGGAAAACCATGGAATAGCTCTTGCCAGAGCCCTGTGTATGCCAGAACACACCCAGCTTACCATCATTCAGCTTACGTGCCGCATAGGCCTTCATAGCTTCATTTACACCGAGATACTGATGGTTACGAGCAAGAATCTTTGCTGTGTGGCCACCAGAGTGGTCATACAGAATAAAGTTCTCGAATAGATCAAGGAAATTCTCTTTCTTGCATATTCCTCTGAGCATTGTCTCTAAGGCAACGCTTCCTTGGTCTTCCTCAGCAAGACGTTTCCATTCATGGAAGAATTCATATTTGCTTCCAAGTGTACCGACCTTTGCTTCCGTACCATTGGACAGCATCAAAAACGCATTGTAATAGAAAAGGTGCGGAATGGTATCCTGATAATCGGTATAATTGTCATCGTAGGCGTTCTGAACGTCCACGGTGTTTTTCTTTAGCTCCACAAACAGGAGTGGAATACCATTCACAAAGCCTACGATATCCGTGCGTCTGCGATATAGGTCTCCGTGGATTTTCAACTCCTTAATGGCAAGGAAGTAGTTGTTGTTCGGATTCTGAAAATCCAGCACAGCTGCCTTTTTTGTTTCGGTCTTGCCGTTTGGCTTCTTCACCGTCACAGGAATTCCGTCACGAATCAGGAAATATTTCTCTTCATTGATCTGTAGCAGTGAGGATGTAGAGAGTCTGTGCTCCAGTGTCTTCTGAGCTTCATCGATTTGATTTTCTGTAATCCAAGGATTGAGCTTTTTCAGTGCATCTCGGAAGTGGCGTGTGAGCAGAATATCACGATAGCTCTCACGACCAAAGGTACCTTTCTTGCCGAGAACTTCTGTGTTGTATGCGAATTTTACATCCCAGCCCAGTTCGTTCTGAAGTAGATTACCGGCACTTTCCTGCACGAGGATATTTTCGGAATAATCATAGCTCATCTGACCTCACCTCCTTATCGTACTTTTCTATGATGATATCGACAGCTTTTTCTGAATAAAAATCCTTTTTTGTACCTGTTTTTATTTTAGGATCTAAAAAGCGAGTCTGACATATCAAAGGATCTTTTTTGATTTCTTTCATTATCAGATTAAAAGTTCTGTTGAATTTTATATCCGATCGTTTCTCTTTTACACGGGTCTGTATATCCTTATATGACAGAGGTAAAAGCGGTGGTTCGACTCTAACAGCTGGTGCATTAGGATCATTTGTAAATTGAACGTGTTTTGTAAGAGAAATATCTCCTTTTTCTTGATCGATGGCTGCAATTAAGTCTGCATTCTCTATCTTTTTTACACTTGCTGTATATACATCGAAACCAATAACGATACTATCATTTACATGCTCAGCATCGAGTTCTCTAACGACTTCGATAACGTTATTTACGAAAGCATTGTGAACTTGACCATAATCCTGTCGTAAATAGTCGATAGGATTAAATGGAAGTTTGAATCCTACAGGTAAGATAATCAAATTATCATCTTTGGTAATATCACGTTTGAAAAATGTTTTTAAGAACAGATCATAATTCAACACCGCTTTGCTAATTAGCATAAAAATAATTGGATCTAAACCCTGCTCTGCAAAGTGTACATTCGAGCATCTATATTCATTAAGGAGATTGATATTTTCAAAAACTGCTTTAAATTGATTACCTTTCTGTTTTTTATTAATGTCATCCCTTGTAAGAACTAATGCCTTCGAAAATGAAATTGTATGCTTATGATCTTTTTCGTATATAAGCTTTTTATTGATATGTTTGTAAACATAAGCTTTCAATGCCAATTCCCATGCATTAATTATCAGAATTACAGAAGTTGGATAGCGGTAATCGATATGAGGTTTATTATGTATTTCTATCCCTGCAAACAAGGCTGCCTGCGAGGAATCTAACAAAATCTTGGTAACAGATTTTCCTCTTGACATAAGTTACACCTCCAATTCACTGCTCATGAGTTTTGGTAATAAGCGGTCACGGGCTTCTGTTAGTCTTATATTTTGAAAAGCAAGATTTTTTATTCTATCAGTTACTATATGGAGGAACTTTTCAAATTCGTTCCCTATTTTTGAAGGTGGAATAAGGATCGAATACTGTTGCATTTGTTTCCAATCAGCTCTTGGCATTTTCGCACCTTCTTTGCAACTTTGATAGGTGTAGTTTACGAATGCTTCGCTAGAAACAGTCATTAAAACGTATCCCCATAATGCCTCTTGAGGCAAAACCACAATAGTATCTGTAGATGTTATTCCGTTATTAAGTGCAAAACCCACCTTATGGAAATATGGACGTATTTTCCCAAAAAGGATATCTTTTTCCTGATACTTATATTTGGAACTATTCACATTTGATGAATCCCCCCAAGTACTCAAACAAATATCTTTTCTTGGAATATGTTCAAGCCCGATATAAGGTAATCCACTGGGAATCTGATCTGGCTTGAGTGATTCTTTTCTAAGCTTACACACACTTCCTATTGTAGATGGCTTCCATCCTTCTGGCACACCATCAATAATTTCCACTTTCTCATATCCCGGAAAACGTAAATCCACAAACCATTCTTTGTAAAGACGCTGTGCAGCTTCCTCGAGAAGTTTGATCTGCTTCTGATTGTTTTTGATAAGATCATCATATGCAGAAAGAACATCTGACAGTTTATCCTGAATTGAGAAGTCTTCTTCAATATTTAGCTTGAAATTACGCATTGTTCCTAGAAGCAAATTCTTTTGTGCAGATCCATTAGATTGATTGATAAATTGATTGACGCAGTTTAACAAGCAGTAATACAAATATGTAGGTCTTACAAAATCTTTGTTAGGCTTTACAATTGCAACACTTTTTTGAAAGGTTGTTCTATACGTCTCCGGGATGTCTTTTATTAACGCCATTCTTCCTATAGTTCCGCTGTTAGTTATAAGTATATCATCGGGTTCCAACTTAGTTCTTTTGTGTGTTTCCCTATATGCTCGTTCTGTGATTTGGCGAGCGTTCTCATAATGGATAGATCCATCCGATACATCCTTACAACTAACAAAGAAATACCCAGAGTTCTCTTCTGATTCACAGTCGCCATGTTTTCCGTCAGTAATATTTAAAGTGATGCCTTCTAATCGTACTTCTTTCATAACCCCATCTCCTTCATAATCTGTGAGATGGTATCCATCAAATCATTAGATTCCACCTGCAGAGAAAGTAGCTCTTTATGAATCTCTGCCATACGCTCCTCAAAGTCTACGCCGTCATCTTCGATTGGAGCAACACCAACGTAGGCTCCCGGAGTCAGTGACCATCCTTTTTCTTCGATTTCTGCGAGTGTGGCTGCTTTGCACAGACCAAGGATATCCTGATATTCCCCATCACCGAACTTCTCATAGAGCCAGTGAGCCTCTTTGGCAATGGTAAGTTCATCGGTAAGATCAGCAATGCGCTCGTCATACGCTGCCTGCGTAACCTTCTTGTCTCGCTTGTCGGCAGAAGAAACAGCATCCTTTGCTTCTTTGCGGAGTGCCTTCAGTTTTTCAGAAAGCGTATGTACAATCTCTTTAAAGGAATCCTCAGAATGTAGTGCTGTGTGGTATTCATCAAGGAGATTTCTATACTTATCAATTTCGCTACGATGCAGCCATGCGATGGCGTTCAGGTTTTTTAGCTGCCATTCCGACCACTCGTTGAGCGTACGGTCAACTACGGTATAGTAATTTCTGGCATCTATGAATAAGACCTTATCCTTGATAGCTTCAGCTTTTCCTTTATCAAAGAACCAAAGGGAGCAAGGCAGTGATTTTGTATAGAAGAAGTTGTTACCAACACTGACCATAGCATCCACATGTCCGGTCTTGATCAGACTCTCACGGATATCTTTATCCTTACCCTGACTGTCAGTCGCAGAAGAGGCCATAACAAAGCCTGCACGACCATGCTCATTCAGATAGCTATAGAAATAGGAAATCCAGAGATAGTTTGCATTTCCAACTTCTTTATTTTTATTGACACTTGGCATACCAAAAGGCAGTCTTCCGGCACTTTCGCAGGATTCAGCTTTTACCTTATCTACATTGAATGGAGGATTTGCCATGATGTAATCACAGCATCCATTCAGATTATGGGCATCATGATAGAAGGTGTTTGCTTCATCACCGGACTTGATAACACCGGTAAGACCGTGGACAGCCATATTCATCAAACAGAGCTGAGCATTATATTCTACCTTTTCTTGTCCATAGAAAGTCATGGTACTGTTGGCATTCATTCCGGCATGGTTGACGAAGTCACCACTCTGAATGAACATACCGCCGCTGCCACATGCGCAATCGAGCAGAATTCCGCTTTCCGGTTCCAGAACATTTACGATCATCTTTACCAGAGATTTTGGCGTAAAGAATACACCATCGTCCGATGCGATGTTCTTTGCAAATTTATTCAGGAAGTACTCGTAGATACGACCGATGATATCACCGCCGATTTCATCCAAAGCACTGTTGTTAAAAATACGAAGAAGCTCAGAGAGAATTTCATCGGAAAAATCAGTGTAGCTCTTTGGAAGAACACCGACCAGCTGTTCACTCTGATTCTCAATCAGCTGCATGGCATTGTTGACTACTTCGCCGAGGCTGTTCATCTTGTGTCCGTCTTTGTTATAAAGCTCCGCTGCCATAATATCTTCCGGCAGTCCGAGCAGATAGCTATACTGTGCTTCCTTTGGTAAGAAGAGCGCGCTCTTGGCAGCAAAGTCGCTGGCCTCCACAGGCATCACACGACCGCCACGGGAAGGACGGCCCTTCAGTATTTCTACTTCTACCTTCTTAAATCTGCTGTAGGCATATCTTAGAAAAATCAGTCCTAAAACAGGCATGCAGTATTGGTTTGAGGTCAGTTTGGAACCCTGACGTAAAAGATCAGCAGACTCCCAAAGTTCTGCTTCTAATTTTCTGATATTAATCATTTCAATTCCTCCGTATATTAGGAACAGACAAAGCATGTGGTACTGGAGGTATAACCGTCCACAGCTTTGACTATTGATTATTTCTCTTCTTCATCTGGTACAAATTCAATAATATCGTCTACCTTGCAATTCAGCACACGACATATCTTTTCCATGGACTCCAGTGATACATAATGGTCACGGCGGAGCCTGGTGGATATATTGGCACTGTAGCCAGCCTCTTTCTGAAGCTGCGCCGGTGTCATTTCTCTATCTATCAACATATGAAATAGCTTCTTATATGTAATAGCCATGTTTTTCCTCCATAAACTATCGTCATCAACTGCCTCATATTATATCACGAAAAAGTGAAAAAATCTACATAGAAGAAAATACACATTATTACAGTCAGCCTCCGGTCATTACGACTTGGAGGTTTTTTTATTTTCCTTCGACAAAACGACCTCCAGTGGTAGGGGTAAGGAATATTTCTTCAAAAATATCCGCTCAAATCACGGGTTTCTCTCCAGTGGGAAATAGAAGAGCAAATTATTTCAAATTGTTTCGGCCAAAAGCCAATCTCGCCTCCATTGAGTAGTGAAGGCAGGAAATTTGAAAAATTGGTTCTTAAACCGGTGGCGGATGTCCTTTCACTGGTGAACACAACAGAAGGAGGAAAACGAAATGGTTAATCCGGAAAATATACCGGCCTATCTCAAGAAGTATAGAGGCTGGTGTGGTTGGAAGTATGAGGAACGAAAACACAGACTTACGAAGGTTCCCTATAATCCGCTAACCGGCACTCATGCTTCGGTGAATCAGCCGGATACATTTGCAGATTTCAATTCTGCAATGAAGGTAGGTCTCGATGATGCAGAGGAAGAACTGAGACGAATGGAGGAATGTCGCAAAGCACAGGCGGAGGTCGAGAAGAATGGTATTAAACCGGTATCGCAGAAGATGTTCAAAGCAATTTAATATGGAAGAAAGTTAGCACTCTGGCCATTGTGTCGTAGTGTTTTTACGTTATTGAAAATTTCACGAATGCGTGATAAAATATTCAAAGCGTATAATAGCAAAGAAAGGTGATAGCGGTGTTTCAAATTCAAATTAGGGACAGAGAGATGATGCAACAGGAAACACAGAATCTCTTCAAAAAAATAGATGGAATAAAAGAGGTCTTTGACCGCTTAAATGATTTATACGGTGATGGTGATTTTATATGCTTTGGGGATGACCAGATAGATGCTATTGAGTTCTCAGCCAAGACGAATATGCTGTCAGTTCGCATCTGCACAGACGAAATGGGACAGGAGAAAAAGCATATGGATAAGACGATTCAATGCGTTTTTTATGTCTTTGACTTCTATGATGTAGAATTAGAATATATTGATATTGCACCAGAACATTGGATTGACGATATTGTAATTCAAGAAAATGCAGATGGAAAGAACAGTATTTCCTTCGGAAGTGGAGGGCTGGATTTTAGATATTCTCATGCAAAAGTTAACCGTACTTGGATTGAGTATGAGAAGTAGCTAATACTCTCAGTTGAAAATCCTTAGTAGTAAGCTTTTCGGTTTTACTACTAATTTTACTACTAACAGGTAGTAATAACTTGCTAAATTCCGCACTATTTTGAAGTATTGTGTCTTATGAGCGGAAATATCAAAATGCCCGGAAACCCTTGCAAAATGGGGCAATTCTGAGCAGGATAAGGAGAATTATTACAGTGATTAAAGTCCTTTTTATCTGCCACGGCAACATCTGTCGTTCCCCCATGGCGGAATTCGTAATGAAAAAATTAGTATCCGATGCCAGACTCACCGCCCGCTTCCAGATCGCCTCTGCGGCCACCAGCACAGAGGAAATCTGGAACGGCATCGGGAATCCGGTGTATCCGCCGGCGAAGGCGGAACTTGCGCGGCATGGGATCTCCTGTGAGGGGAAGCGGGCCCGGCAGGTGACGAGGGCGGATTATGCGGAATACGATTATCTGATCGGTATGGACAGTGCGAATATCCGCAACATGCTGCGGATATTCGGGGGAGATCCGGAGGGGAAAGTAGCGAAGCTACTTTCCTATGCGGGATCGGAACGGGATATTTCGGATCCATGGTATACGGGAGATTTTGGAACGACCTACGATGACGTTCTGGAAGGCTGTGCCGCGTTCCTTGAATATTTACAACAAAACATCAAAATCGACACATGATCTGACACTGCCAACACTGTACATATGACAAATGTGTCATGCCTGAAAAGTTCACAGAATCACCACATTTTTCTCACAATTCCTTCGCAGATGTCTTTTATCATAAGAGGCAGATAAGGGGAAAGAAATGTTCACAAGATTTTTAATGGAACAGGAGGAATGAGAATATGAGAAGATGGAATTTACCCCAGGTGAATACAAAAGTAATGTGTGCAGTGTTGACAGCTGCTATGGTGATGACGGGATTTACGGCATGCGGAGGAACAACATCTGCGGGTACGGAGAGCGTAGCAAGTGAATCAGCAGAACAGAAAGAGACGATCGCACCGGAGAGTACGACGGAGGACACGGAGAGCAGTGAAGAGAAGGTGGAATCTTATCTCGGCCAGATCACTGCCATTGATGGCAATGTGATCTCCATCGCACTGGCAGAGAAGCCGGAAGCTCCCAATGGTGAAGCTCCTACCGGTGAGGCACCCAGCGGAGAAAAGCCGGATGGCCAGGCTCCTGACGGCAACGGTGGCGCTCCCAATGGTGAAGCCCCTACCGGCGAAGCTCCCAGCGGAGAAAAGCCGAACGGTCAGGCTCCTGATGGCAATGGCAGCGCGCCCAACGGAGAAGCACCGAACGGTCAGAAACCTGAGAAAGACATGTTGGATGAGATGACCTTAACTCTCAGCGGAGATACAATGACTATCACAGTCAATGATGATACGATCATTACGATTGACGGAGAAGATGCCACTCTGGACGAACTTCAGGTAGGTGATACCGTATCCTTCTTCTTGGATGGTGAGATCGTAACTTCTTTAAGTGTTGGTATGCCGGAGTCGACACAGCCTATGCAGGCCCCGGAGCAAAATTAAGCTGACGTAAAAGCATGGTACCGAGAATCTCTGCCATTTCTTCCGGGGACTGGGGATCGGATTCTTTCAGCCAGGTCTCCACGACACCGACACAGCCGGTGATAATGAAGGAGCAGAGATATTCATAATTAGCATCGGATTGCGCACTTTCCAGAACCTGGAGGGTGCGCTTTTTAATCTGATCTTTCAGACGATTGACGAAAGCCAGATCCCCATGAGGGCCGATCATGACCTTGGCCAGATCCCTGTTTCGGTCCAGAAAACGGAAGAATTCCAACAACGGCCCCTGAGAGGCCAGAGAATTGGTAACGACCGGTTTCTGCTCCATGATTTCATTAAATTCCAGGAACATTTCATCCTCGACTTTATGGAGCATATCGTAGATATCATCATAATGCAGATAAAAGGTTCCGCGGTTGATATCCACCAGTTCGGTCAGCTCCTTGACGGAGATATCCTGAATATCATGGGTTTCTAACATTTTTACCAGCCCCTGTAATAAGAGAGCTCTTGTCTTGCGCACACGGCGATCCATTTTTTCCATAAGACAATCCACCAGCCTTTCCGGGAAAAGAAGAAATCATTTCCTATATGTAATACAAATCTGAATTTTTTCTAAAATAATAGACGAACATCGCAAAAATGTCTAAAAATAAACAATCACAAAAAATCTGTAGCTTGCTTTTTCTTCCCCATTATTATATTTTGCATGTGGCAGAAAATCAACACAAGTTCATTAAATGACATTAATACAATTTCTCATCTTTGTAGTAAGTCTTTACAGATGTTCAAAAACATTTTAAACTAGAGGTGTATAAAATCAAATACATAAATAAGGGTACAAAGAGAGAAAAAGCAGGAGGGAACTATGGCAGACAACGCAGAAAAAGACAAAAAAGATAATTCCTTTATGATGAAACTTGCCACGCTCATTGTAGACAAACGAAAAGGATTTTATCTGATCTTTATTGTTTTATGCATATTTTGCGTATTATCCATGAACAGAGTCAAGGTTAATAACGATCTGACCACTTATTTGCCGGACACAACAGAGACCAGAAGGGGACTGGATCTGATGGATTCGGAATTTACCACGTATGGCTCCGCCAGGATCCTGATCTGTAACGTGACGTTTGACGAGGCACAGAAACTGGCAGATCAGGTGGAGGAGATGGACGGTGTCAGCATGTTGGATTTCGATGACACCGAGGATCATTATCATGACATGGAGGCTTTATTGTCTGTCACTTTTGATGAGGAAGCAGACACGGAAGCTACACAGCAGCATCTGGATGAGGTATTGGATGCATTGTCCGATTATGATGTTTACTATTCTTCCGATATCGGTCAGGAAGAGCGTGACGCGGATGACCTGAATAATGATATGATCGTCATTCTGTTGTTGGCAGCAGTGGTTATCGTAGCCGTATTGTTATTTACCTCTACGACTTATGCGGAAATCCCGGTTTATCTGACTACATTTATTGTGGCAGCTATTTTGAACAAAGGTACGAACTACTGGTTCGGAACCATCAGTTTTGTTACGAACTCCATCGCGGTGGTGCTGCAGTTAGGTCTGGCAGTAGACTATGCTATCATTCTTGCTCATCGTTTTATGGAAGAACATGAGGACAAGGATGCCAGAGAGGCTGTGATCGTGGCCCTGAGTAAGGCAATCCCGGAGATTTCCTCCAGTTCCCTGACCACCATCTCCGGTATGGTAGCCATGATGTTCATGCAGTTTAGAATTGGTTATGATATGGGTATCATTCTGGCAAAATCCATTATTTTCAGTATGGTAGCCGTATTCTTCCTGATGCCCGGACTGTTGTTGACCTTTTCCAAGGCCATCGACAACACCCATCACAAGAGCTTCGTTCCGAAGATCACAGCAGTCGGTAAGTTTTGTGTGGCTACCCGCTACATTATACCGCCTATTCTGATCGTAGGTGTTATTATAGCATTTTTCCTGTCCAATAAGGCAAACTACGTGTACGATACCAACACTCTGGAATCCAGTACTATGAGTGATAATAAATTCTCCGTCAGCATGGTAAATAAGGAATTCGGTATGGTGAACCAGCTGGCGGTCATTGTGCCGAACGGTGATTATGAAAAAGAGGCACAGACACTGAAAGCTCTGGAAAAGCTGGATGTGGTGAAATCCTGTCAGGGACTTGGCAATATCGAGGCCATGGACGGCTATATGCTGACGGATAAGCTGACCCCCAGGCAGTTTGCGGAATTGATCGATCTGGATATTGAAGTGGCGGATATGTTGTATTCGGCATATGCACTGGATCAGAGCGATTATGGTGCGCTGGTCAGTGGCGTCAGTGAATACGAAGTTCCGTTTATTGATATGTTCCTGTTCATTTATGATCAGAAAGAAAGCGGCAATATCACACTGGACGATGATCTGGAAGAAACTCTGACGGATGCTTATTCCCAGATCTGTATTGCGAAAGATCAGCTGCTGGGCGAAGACAATTCCCGATTTGTTCTGGAATTGAATGTTCCTTATGAGGGAGAAGAGACCACAGCAGCACTGGATCAGATCCGTAATACCGTGGCAAAGTTCTATAATATAGATGACATTCTGCTAGTCGGTAACGCCACCAGTGATAAGGATCTGGGCGATTCCTTCGCAACGGATAATACGATCATCACGGTGCTGACAGCATTGTTCGTTATGATCATCCTGTTGTTCACTTTCCAGTCTGCCGGCTTGCCGGTATTGCTGGTAGTAACGATTCAGGGTAGTATCTGGATGAACTTCTCATTGCCGTATCTGTTGAATGAAAATGTATATTTCCTGGGATATCTGGTAGTATCTGCGATCCAGATGGGTGCAACGATCGACTACGCTATCGTTATCACCAGCCGTTACATGGATCTGAAGACCTATATGCCGATCAAGGAAGCCGCCATCGAAGCACTGAACCAGGCGTTCCCTACCATTGTTACCAGCGGATCCATGCTGGTATCTGCGGGATTTATTATCAGCTATGTATCTTCCAATGCAGCGGTAGCGGCCATCGGACTGGCTCTTGGTCGTGGTACTCTGACATCTATTTTGTTGGTACTGCTGGCATTGCCGCAGACACTGCTGATCGGAGATATCATTATTCAGAAGACAGCATTTACACTGAAACGGGATCTGGCAAAGCCCTTGCCCTCCGCCGGAAGAATCCGTATGAACGGTCACATCAAGGGTTATGTCAATGGTGTGTTGGAGGGTGATTTCATCGGTGTCATTGATGGTGAGATGGGTGCGGTGGTGCGTCCCAAGGATACCGTGACGATGGAGGAGCGGGACGATGCCCCGGAAGAAAACTATCCCAGACTGGAAGCCCAGGAGCTGCCGGAGGATGAGACAGCCGGACAGAAAGCAACCGGAGCAGATACAGAAGCTGCGGATAAAGAAAAAACAGCAGAAAGCGAGGGAACAGAAGATGAACAGTAAGAGATTATTATGTTTCCTGCTGGGAGCAGCATTGATCCTGCAGACACCGGCCACCGCCTATGCAGCAGAAACTTTGACCTATGAGCAGTACAGAGGCGGCAGCGGTTATAGCAGCACGATAAAGGAGCAGGATTATGTAGTCATAGAGATCAGCACGGAGGAGGATCTGCGGAAACTGGTGGAGAACTGTGTACTGGACAGTTGGTCCAGAGATAAAAAAGTAGTGCTGCAGAACGACATTGTTCTGAGCATGACAGGTGAACTCAGTATTCCTACGTTTGCAGGAATCTTTGACGGCAGCGGTTTTACTATTTCCAATGTGAAACTGACCGGAGACGGTTCGGCAGTGGGATTGTTCCGCTATGTGCAGGAGGGAGCAAAAGTCCGCAACCTTACGGTCACGGGGGAAGTATCTCCCTCTGGAAGTCAGGATCAGGTCGGCGGTATCGTCGGTGTGAACTATGGCAGCATTGAAAATTGTAAATTTACCGGAAATGTGGTCGGTGATACGGATGTCGGCGGTATTGCCGGAGTCAATGCCGAGAGCGGAGAGATCCGTCGGTGTGAATCCTCCGGAAATGTGATCGGCAATCATTCCGCAGGCGGTATTGTGGGCAACAACCACGGTATTCTGAATAACTGCAGCAACAATGGCAATATCAATACGTACAGCACGGAAGTGACTTATGATCTGGAAGATATCACCATGGACAATCTGGAGCAGATCAACAGTACCTCCAATGTGGCAGCTCATACGGACACCGGTGGTATCGCAGGTATTTCGGATGGTAAGATTTATTATTGCTCCAATTCCGGGGCCATCGGCTACCAGCACGTAGGCTACAATACCGGAGGTATCGTAGGCAGACTGCATCAGGGCTATCTGCAGAACTGCACCAACACCGGATATGTGCAGGGCAGAAAAGATGTGGGCGGTATCGTGGGTCAGATGGAGCCGTTCCTGGAAATCCAGTATCTCAGTGACAAGCTGAAGGAACTGGATACGGAGACAGACAAATTCCTGGATATGTTGGATGCCACCCAGAAAGATGTGAGCAGCTATAGCAAACAGGCATCCAGTATTGCCAAGAGTATCAGTTCGAACCTGAAGGATGCTAACAATGCGGGAAGTTCTCTGACCGGGACAGCTCATGATCTGTGGTATATTTACAATCAGGAGTTGAACGGCGTCAGCAACGATCTGAAAGTCCTGAATGACGATCTGAACAAGCAGGCGGATAATGACAAGAATAACGGCAACAGTCATGACGTTACCATCAGTGGAAATGACATTTGGAATGGTAACTGGGGTGGCGATGGCGATCATGACGTCAGTGGAGGAAACATTACCATCACCGTACCGAACGATACGGAGAGCTATAAATCGGCACTGAAAAAATTCGGAGAGAATGCCACCAAGCATCTGGATAACATGACGAATGCTTCCACGGATCGCAGTGGCGGTATCAAAGATAATCTGGACACACTGAATGACAGGCTCGACAAGGCTTTTGACCAGTTGGGTCAGTTGGGGGATGTACTGGAAGCAGGGACAGACAGCACCAGTGCCCACATGGATGAGCTGATGGATCAGGCCAGAGTTCTGCGGAATCTGGTCAGCGAAATCCGGGATGATCTCTTCCGGTATGAAGGAATTTCTGTAGAAGATACTTCGGATGAGTCAGCCAGCAAGGAAGAGGTGAACCCCGGAGATCCCGATGCGGAGGATGACACCGCAGAACCGGAAGGAACCGAAGAAGCGCGCTATGATACCTCCAGCTTCCAGAAGGGAAAGGTCACCTTATGTGTGAACCGCGGTACGGTGGAAGCCGATACGAATGTGGGCGGTATCGTTGGCCAGGTGGCAACGGAATACGATTTTGACCCTGAGGACGATATCACTTTAACCGGAACGGAGAGTTTCGATGTGGAGCAGACGGTCAAGGCAGTCATCAGAGACAGCCGCAACCTTGGAGACGTGACCGGTAAAAAAGACTATGTCGGCGGTGTGGTCGGTAAAGCAGAATATGGCGCAGTCATTTCCTGTGAGTCTTATGCACCCGTAGAGAGTACCGGAGGCAGCTATGTGGGAGGAATTGCCGGATCTGCCAGCTATGCGATCCGCAGCTGTTACAGCATGGGCAGGATCACCGGTAAAAATAATATCGGAGGTATTGCCGGAGAAGGCTGTGATATTTTCTACAGCTATGCGTACAATGATCTGGATATGTCCGGCGAAGGTCAGGGCAGCATTGCCGGAAAAGTCAGTGATGATGGAACTCTGTATGGCAACTATTATGTGGAAGGCGGAGCCGGTGGCGTAGACGGCATTGGTTATCAGGGCGGTGCTACCCCGTTGTCCTACCAGGAATTCTGCAGCAAAGACGTTCCGGACGCTTTCTCACAGTTTACCATTACCTTCCAGGCGGATGGCGTAGAAGTGGCTTCCTATAAATGCGGTTACGGGGATTATCTGTCGGCAGACCAGATTCCGGAAGTACCGGAGAAGGATGGCTATTACGGTGTATGGCCGGATTATGATTTCAGTGATATTACCGGTAATAAAGTGCTGGAAGCAGAGTATGAGGAATGGACCGCATCCATTGCTTCCGCAGAGAAAAACGATAACAATAAGGCACTGGTTATGGCAGAAGGCAACTTCTATCCCAATGCAGCATTGCATCTGCAGGCAGAGGGAAATACTTATACAGTATCCATGACCAATTCCATGAAAGAGGATGCACCGGACTATACCGGAGAAGCAACCTTGCGTGTCTACTGTGAGGATGCGGATAACACTGTCATAGAGGTAGCGCAGGATGGAGAGTACACGGAAGTGGAATCCACTGTGATCGGCAGCTATAGACAGTTTACCATGGAAGTGCCCGGCAGCTTCCGCACGGTAGAGGCCGAGGGCAGTCATACACTGCTGATCGTACTTTGCATCGTCGGTGGTGCAGTCGTGATCCTGTTGATCGTATTGTTAGGGAAAAAAGCGGCAAAACGCCGGAAGACGCGCAAGGCGGCAAAACGTGACCGGAAAGCCGGAAAAGCTGACGAGGACCAGAGCGGCAAAACAGACGCAGAAGAAGATGCCGGACAGACGGCTGACGCAGAGGAATAACAATGATTCAGGCAGTTTTATTTGACATGGACGGTACGCTGATCGATACCGAAAAATATTACCGTATTTTCTGGCCGAAGGCACTGGCAGCCTGTGGGTATACCATGACAGATGAGCAGGCACTTACGATGCGCAGTCTGGGACGCCCCTTTGCCCCCAGACAGCTCAAGGACTGGTACGGTGAAGATTTTGACTATTATGTGGTGCGTGACAAACGAAAAGAGATGATGGAAGAAACACTGGACCGGGATGGCATCAAATGCAAGCCCGGTGCCGTGGAGCTTCTGGAAGATCTGAAAAAAAGGCATATCACCGCAGCGGTTGCCACAGCGACGGATCTGGAGCGGACGGAAAAATATCTGGCGATGGCAGGACTTCGGCCGTATTTTGAGAAACTGATTTCGGCCACTATGGTAGCAGAAGGTAAGCCGTCCCCGGATATTTATCTCTATGCCTGCAGGCAGCTGGGACTGGCACCGGAAGAGTGCATGGCCGTGGAGGATTCTCCCAACGGAGTCATGAGTGCTTACCGCGCCGGCTGTAAGGTTGTGATGGTGCCGGATCAGACACAGCCGGATGAAAAATTAAAAAAATGTCTGTACGCCTGCGTACCTACCCTGGCAGATATCAGCCACCTCATTTAGAGGTGGCTATATTTGTCATAGTAGCTTGATTTTTGTATTCCAGTGTGTTATTATTTTAACGATTAGAGTGACTATTCGGAAGACAATGAAATCAAGCGGGACTGCTTTGTCATGCTTGCATGTAAAAAGCAGTTTTGCTTGATTTTAGGTGACTCGAATAGAGTCACCGCCACACATATGAGCAAAAATAGCTGCGCAGCAGCGAAAGCACGATTTATCGTGCGATTTTGCGAATAATGTGTGGAATGTATTCATACTTGGAGCCCACGAGGGGCGGAAAGGAATGGAAGAAAATGAATTTTGATGACATCGTAGCAAAAGTAAAAGAGTGTGGGAAGAAGACCGTCGCAGTCTCCGTAGCACAGGACAGTGCAGTACTGGAAGCTGTACATGAGGCCAAGAGACTGGGCATTGCAGATGCAATCCTGGTAGGTGATGAGGCAAAGATCCGTGAGATTGCAGCCGGACTGAATATGGACCTCTCCGATTATGAGATCATCAATGAGCCGGATATGATCGAAGCTTCCCTGAAAGCTGTAAAGCTGGCACATGACGGCCGTGCAGATATGTATATGAAGGGCCTGATCGACTCCAAGAACTTCTTAAAGAGCGTACTGAACAAAGAAGTAGGCCTTCGTACCGGTGGAACCCTGTCTCATGTATGTGTATTTGAGATTCCCGGCATTGACAGACTTCTGTTCCTGACCGATGTTGCATTCATGACCTATCCTACACTGGAGGAGAAGGTTCAGATCATCAAGAACACCATTCCGGTATGTAATGCCTGCGGCGTTGCAGAGCCTAAGGTAGCACCTTTAGCAGCAGTTGAGGTTGTAAATCCCAAGATGCCCGTTACCGTAGATGCGGCAGAACTGACTAAGATGTGTGAAGAAGGACAGATCCCCGGCTGTATCGTAGACGGCCCGCTGTCTCTTGACCTGGCGATCGATCCCGAGGCAGCCAAGCATAAGGGCGCAACCGAACGTAAGATCCAGGGTGATGCAGATGTATTGCTGTTCCCGGATATCCATGCCGGCAACCTGGTATACAAAGCAATCGTACATATGGTAAAAGTAAAGAACGGATGCATCCTGACCGGTACCAAGGTACCCGTAGTCCTGACCAGCCGTTCCGATACCTTCGAGACCAAGGTATACTCCCTGGCACTGGCTGCAGTTGTAGCAGAAGAGATGAAAAAGAATCAGAAATAAGCTATGGATATCGTGATCGAAGTCGCTGTGGAAGCTGCGGGAGAACTGCTGTCGGCAGGTATAGATGCCGTAGTGGACAAAGCGGTAAAGCATAAGAGCGAATATAAGAGTGAATATAGGAGGAAACACACAATGGCAATCAAGAGTCTGATCATCAACCCCGGTTCCACCTCCACCAAGATCGGTGTATTTGAGGATGAGAACTTATTATTTGAAGAAACCCTGAGACATTCTACCGAGGAGATCTCCAAATACGATACTATTTTCGAACAGAAGGATTTCCGTAAGAAGATCATTACCGATCTGCTGGCAGAGAAGAACTGCGATCTGAAGAGCTTTAACGTGATCGTAGGACGTGGCGGTCTGTTAAAGCCCATCCCCAGTGGTACCTATGCGGTAACCGATGATCTGCTGGAGGATTTAAAAGTAGGTGTACAGGGTCAGCATGCTTCTAACTTAGGCGGTATTCTGGCAAGAGAGATCGGTGATGAGATCGGCGTTCCCTCTTACATCGTAGACCCCGTTGTAGTAGATGAGCTGATGCCCATCGCAAGATATTCCGGTCTGGAAGAGATCCCCAGAGGAAGTATCTTCCATGCCCTGAACCAGAAGGCAGTTGCCAAGAGATATGCAAAAGAGGCCGGCAAGCCTTATGAGTCCTTACGTCTGGTAGTCGTGCACATGGGCGGAGGTGTATCCGTAGGCGCACATGAGGACGGCAAGGTTGTAGACGTATTCAGTGCATTTGACGGCGATGGTGCATTCTCTCCGGAGCGTGCAGGCGGTGTGCCTTGTGCAGCACTGGTAAAAATGTGCTTCTCCGGAAAATATACCGAGAAGGAGATCAGTGCAAAGCTGATCGGCAAGGGCGGCCTGAATTCTTACCTGGGTACCAACGATATGCGTGAAGTTACCAAGCGTGCCAATGAAGGCGATGCCAAGGCAGCGGAGGTGAAGCAGGCATTCCTGTTACAGGTAGCCAAAGACATCGGTGCTATGGCCTGTGTGCTGAACGGCAAGGTAGACCAGATCGTTATCACCGGAGGCATTGCATATGGTGAGGATGTAGTGGCTAAGCTGAAAGAGAGATGCGGCTGGATCGCTCCTGTGACCGTATATCCCGGTGAGGACGAGCTGTTAGCTTTGGCTCAGGGCGCTCTGCGTGTCATGAACGGCGAAGAACAGGTGAAGCAGTACTAATTTAGAAATTTAGAGTAAAAATATAGAACTCCCGGTGGAATGATTCCATCGGGAGTCTTTCTATTTCAGGGAATAGACTTTCTGTCAGCACTATCGTTTTAACTAAAAATCAGCTTTGACAGAATCCCCAGTACCAGCATGTGTGCCGGATAAAAGGCATAGCAGGCAAGCTGGATCTTGCGGTTATGCGCGCCCTGGCGTCCATGGTAGCACCACAGAAGCGGCAGACACAACAGCGCCAGCCCCTGTTCTGAAATTTCGAAGGCATGACCGAAAAGCTGTAATGGAAGCTGCATTCCTGCCAACAGCATGACATTGATCCAGTAGAGCCCGGCAAATTGTCCGGCAAGCTGCCACCATTTTTTCCCATGGAAGAGATAGAATACGATAACGGTCAGAACGCCTTCCCCGTAATAGTCGAACATGAGGAGGGTTGCCAGCACGTAGCCTACTGCAGATAGCAGCAGAATCGCCGGAATCCACAGCCAGACCGGACATTTTTTCCGTAGGGTATCCATTGCCCAGATACACAGGAAGCCTGTGAGCAGTGTCCAGATCACGTTCTGATGAAATGGATAGAATAACAGCCCGCTGTACATCAGATTGATGGGAAGCTCAGACAGAATGGCCAGAAGAAGCAGGCGCATGCAATATTTTTTCCTATCATGGGTATGGAAGAAGCCTTCCACCAGGAAAAAGGCGAACATGGGAAATGCCAGTCTGCCGATGCCGGTCAGCCACCAGGCATCTCCGGCGAGGGTAGCCCACAGGTGATCACAGAACATGAACGCCATAGCGAAGATATGCAGCGTCAGAGCACTGAGATCCGGTGGGAAAATAGAACAATGGGATACTTTGTTTTGCAAAATAAAACTCCTTTCAAAATTCCTTACGGAAGGATATAGTTGCATTATATCTTGTTTATGCGCTATAGTAAATATATCTGTGAAAGAGTATATGAAATTCCAATGATGGCTTACCCGGCATTTATATGCCGCAAAGCCTGTCGGGCGCACAGATATTGACAGAAAAACAAAATGCAGCACAGGAGGAATACAATGCGTCGTAACGATCGTGAGATTACAGAATTTTCGGAAATGACAGATGTCATGAAGAGGTGTGATGTGTGCAGACTTGCACTGAATGATGAGGAAGGCTATCCGTATCTTCTGCCGTTGAATTTCGGAATGGAAGAGACGGACGGCAGAGTGACACTCTATTTTCACGGGGCAAAAGAAGGAAAAAAATATGACTTGATCCGTAAGGATGCCAGGGCAAGCTTCGAGATGGATTGCTCCCACAGACTGGTGCTGTCGGAGAAGGAAGACGGCTGTCAGTGCACCATGGAATACGAGAGCGTGATCGGTCAGGGAACTATAGAGATCCTGTCGGATGCGGAAAAACAGAAAGCATTGAATCTTCTGATGAAGCAGTACTATCCTGACAGAACGGAGAATTTCGTATTCCGACCGGAAGTCGTAGCCAGGACGGAGATATTCTGCCTGAAAGTGGAGCATATGACGGGGAAGAAACGTTTCAAAAAGTCGTAGAAGATATCATCTATTGATATCCCCGCGGGATGGGGCAGCAGGAAGTCTGAGATAGAAAAGAGAGGATGAGGGACAACAATGTATACAGATGGACAGATCTATATGGGCCTGGCAGATGGCCAGCGTGTGAATATGCAGCTGAATATGAGTAACCGCCATGGACTGATCGCGGGAGCCAGCGGCACCGGCAAGACGATTACGATGAAAGCTATGGCAGAATCATTTTCGGACGCGGGAGTTCCGGTTTTTTTGTGTGATGTCAAGGGAGATGTCTCCGGCATTGCCACAGCGGGTGTTGCTTCGGAGTCCATGGACAAGAGGATCGATAAATTCGGTATCCGCGACAGCTTTTCCTATAAGGCTTATCCGGTCTGCTTCTGGGATATCTATCAGGAGGGCGGACATCCTGTGAGAGCCACAATCTCCGATATGGGACCGGAGCTTTTATCCCGTATCCTGGGGCTCACCGCTGCGCAGGAAGGTGTATTGAATATTGTCTTCCGGATCGCGGATGACAAGGGACTTTTATTGATTGACTTAAAGGATCTGCGTATTCTGCTGAATTATGTGGCAGAACACAAGGATGACTATCTGACCACCTACGGAAGTATCTCCAAGCAGTCCGTGGGCGGTATTCTGCGGGCGTTACTGCCTCTGGAGAATCAGGGCGGAGATCTCTTTTTCGGAGAACCGGATCTGGATATTTATGACTGGATGCATACGGATGTGTACGGCAAGGGTATCGTCAACGTGCTGAATTGTGTAAAGCTGGTGCAGAATCCCACACTGTATGCCAGCTTCCTGTTATGGATGATGTCAGAATTATTCCAGAAGCTTCCCGAGGCGGGAGATCTGGAAAAGCCGAAGCTGGTATTTTTCTTCGATGAGGCACACCTGTTGTTTGCTGATGCACCGAAGATACTGGTACAGAAGATCGAGCAGGTGGTAAAGCTGATCCGTTCCAAGGGCGTGGGTATCTATTTCGTGACCCAGAGCCCCAGTGATATTCCCGATTCCGTGCTGGCACAGTTAAGCAACCGGGTACAGCATGCCCTCCGGGCGTACACTCCGGCGGAGCAGAAAGCTGTCCGGGCAGCAGCACAGTCCCTGCGGGCCAATCCTGCCTTTAAGGCAGAAGAAGTCATCATGGAACTGGGCGTAGGTGAGGCACTGACTTCCTTTCTGAATGAGAACGGCGTGCCCGGCATTGCCCAGCGTACCTCCATCATCTGCCCCCAGAGCTTTATGGGACCTGTGGATGAGACGGAGCGCAGGAATCTGATGGCGAGAGACGGCATGGGACGCTACGATGAAGCAGTGGACAATATTTCTGCCTACGAAGTGTTGACAGATACCATGGAGCATGAGGCGAAAGCGGCGCAGCTGGCAGCAGAGCGGGCACAGCTGGAGAAGGATAAGGAAGCTCTGGCAAAGCAGCAGGCCAAGCTACAGGAATCCGCCGTAAAGCAGAAACAGAAAGAGTGGGAAGCAGCACAGAAAAAGAAGGAAAAGGCAGCGGAACGCCGACAGGCCCAGATCGAACGCCAGCTGATCAACACCGGTGCCCAGGTCATCAAGAGAGGAATTTTGAGTACACTGTTTGGAAAGTAATTAGGAATAAAATTCTTCTGATGCTTATTCTGCCATCGTCAGCGGACGGAAAGATTATGCAAAACGATGGAAAGGCTAGAATAACTGGAACCAGAGAAAGTGTCCGCCAAAGATCAGCCAGAGGACGGACAGAACCGACAGCAGGATACAGACGATGGTCTCCGCCGGCTGCCGGGGGCGTCTGCAAAGTAACGGCGGTAGAGCGATGGCAAGCAGAAGGATCGGAATCCCGTACCGGAAAAGCATAAGCCCGATGGCAAAGGCACCCAAAGCCAGGGTGAAGAGTGCTTCGTCTAAATTTGCTTCATTTTGTATAAATAAGAACGCACCAGTAAAGAAGAGAAACGCAAGAAGGATCACGGAAAAAATACTAAGACAGAGGATGCGAAGCCATTTCGCGGCTCTGTCTTTTTTCTGTTGGCTTACCTCGGCGATGACATCGCTCAGGAGTGTATTGGTGTCAGCAGAGGGCAGGGCAATCCGCTCACCGCGACAAAGCTCTTCAACCGATACCGACAGCGTAGCCGCCAGATCATCCAGCAGAGCAATGTCCGGGTAGGCATTGCCCGTTTCCCTTAATTAAAGATATTGTTGGGTAAAAAAAGAAAGGTCAGTCGATTTTGCCGATGAAGCGGTAGTAGATTTCTACTTCCTGCTCACGGCTTCCATCCTCGCCCTTGACAGCTTCGTGGACGGTTATTTTTTCAATTAGAGTGTTCAGAAGTTCGGCGGTCAGCTCCACAGGGTTGACATACTGTTTCATTAGGGCAATCCACTTTTCAGCATCCGCTGCGGTCTGTACGGCGGCTTCCATCATTTCGTGAAGCTGTCTTATTTTTGTTTCAAGCTCCTTTTGCTCGTTCTGGTACTTCTCGGACAGCATATTGAAGTTATACTCGGTTATGCGTCCGGCAGACCAGTCCTCATACATTTTAGCAAACAGCCCGTCAACCTCGGCTTTACGCTTCTCTGCCTTTTTCAGCTCCGCAGCCTGCTTTTTCTTCGCAGAGTTCCTTTCCCTGTCGCTGACATTGAGCAGCCGTTTCAGCAGCTTGTCCTCATCTTTCTGTGCCAGCATAGACCAGTATTGCAGTCTTGCAAGCACATAGGCATACAGTACATCATAGCGGATATAGTGCATGGAACACTGGCGTAATCCCTGTCCGTTCTTGCTGCAATGGTAGTACCCGTATGGGTTTTTGTTCTGCTTGTTTTCCCCATAGGCTAAAGACCATCCGCAGTCTGCACATTTTATCAATCCTGCGAAAATCTGTGTCGTACCGTTTCTGCGTTTCCTGCGTCTGCTTGCAATCAGCTCTTGAACTTTTTGGAACACTTCTTCGGAAATGATGGCTTCGTGGGTATTTTCCACACGATACCATTCTTCCTGCGGCTTCCGCACCTTTTTCTTGTTCTTGAATGAAATGTTGCTCTGCTTGTTGTGAACGCTGTGACCGATGTAGGTTTCCTCTTTCAAAATGCTCTTGACCTGTGCAATCGTCCACGCATAGGCTTTTTCTGCGGGCGCACCGGCGTAGATATTGGCGAAAGTCCCGTATCTTTCATAGTTCAGCCAGCCGGGGGTAGGTACTTTTTCCTCCACCAGAATCCGTGTAATGCTGGCGGCTCCCCGGCCATGAACGGCAAGGTCAAAAATCTTTTCGATAATCCACCTTGTTTCCGGGTCAATCAGAAGATGGCCTTTCTTATCTGGGTCTTTGATATAGCCAAGCGGAGCATAGGCTCCATAGTGTGCGCCATTGGCAAATCTTGTGTGCATGGCAGCCTTGACCTTTTTGCTGGTCTGTCGGGCGTGCATTTCATTCAGGATGTTTAAGAACGGTGCAAGCTCGCTTTCTCCGTTGATGGTGTCCACATTGTCATTGATGGCAATGTAGCGTACTCCCTTGCTGGGGAAATAGATTTCCGTGTACTGACCGGTCAGGATATAGTTTCTTCCCAGACGGGATAAGTCCTTTGTGACAACGCAGTTGATTTTCCCGTCTTCGATGTCATCAATCATCCTTTGGAAACTTGGACGCTCGAAATTTGTCCCACTCCATCCGTCGTCAATGTACTCGTCTACAACGGTCAGCCCATGCTCTGCGGCATACTGTCTAAGCATCATGCGCTGGGTCTGGATACTGCCGCTTTCCCCCTGTAATTCATCGTCACGGCTCAATCTCAAATATAGTGCAGTGTTATAAATCGTTGTATTGTATGGTTGTTTCACGGTTAAAAATCCTCCTTCTAAAAGAAACAACCCACGCTTATACAATACTCGCTGGTACAAGTATATCATAAGCGTGGGCTGATTGACAGTCGTTATTCCGTATTTTTTCAGGAAGCGGCGGCAGCGTGCTGGATCACATCTTCCAGCAGGCTGTCAAGCGGCTTCCCATCCTGTGCGAAATGCTCCGATACCTTGATACGGACTTTCCCCATGACAAAATACTGGGTGCCGTCTTTTTCGGTAAGCAGGGTGCCGCTGTTTTTGTTATTGCTCTCGTTTTTGCTTTTTGCCATAGGCAGTTACCTCCATAAATGAAATATGCCCGACAAGGGAATGTCAGACAGGTGTACAGCCGCAGACTGTCTCCGTGTCAACCAAACCGTGTCAACCGGCAGAAAAGACTTTGAAAACAATCCATAGGCGCTCTATTATTACTTTTTACTTTTTCTTTGATTTCTTGGTTGACATGGTTGACAAAGGAGAGAAATGCCCCAAATATCAGGCTTTTCCCCGTCAACCGGCTGTCAACCAAAGCGTCAACCAAACTGTCAACCGGTGGCTTTTCAGAATGGAAGTTCCATTTGCCGGGCTTCTTCTTCCGTGATTTCCTGAAAACCGTCCCCCTCCGGCGGAGCTTGGTTGACACGCTCCCAGCCTTTTTGAGAACCGTATTTCTTATACCGCTTCGGGCTTTTGTAGGCTACCCAGCCCTGTATGATGCCGCCCGCAATGCCGGTATTCATAATCTCGCAGATTGCCCGTGTCTCCCAGTCTGCCGGGGAATTTAAGTTCCCCAGCGCTTCCTCATAAAGCTGCTTGGAACATACCCTGTCGCCGGTGTAGTCCTCCAAATAGGCGTAGATCATGCCGGCCTGTGTGTCTTCCTGCATAAAGTCCTGCTGGTGGGCGTTCAGGTATCGGTTCATTTCCATGCTGAATGACAGCTTATACTTCCCACTGCGATAAACCGTCATGGCTTCCGCCCACATCTGTTCGATATACGCCCTCGCCGCCGCTTCATCGTCCAGTATGTGAACCTCCGCCCGTTCCGGGTACACCGTCACGGGGAGAAAGCGCCGGTTGCCGGTGCGGTCACGGGGCAAAAAGTCCTGCCGGTTGGTCGTCCCTCCAAATACACATTGCCGCAGCCGGTCTGCCGGATGTGTCTCATACGGCACTTTGTAGGTTTCTTTCTGGCGGCTTAAGAATGACTTGATTTCCTCAATACTCTTGGCGTTGGCTGTGGCAATCATCTCCGACATCTCGATAATCCAATGCCCTTGCAGCTTGCGGTACACATTTTCATCGTCCAGCTTTTTCAAATCGTCTGAAAACCATTCGTCCCTGCCTGCCAGCAGCCGGAAAAAGGTAGATTTCCCGGCTCCCTGACCACCAACCAGACAGAGCATGACCTCAAACTTGCTCCCCGGTCTGAATACCCGCCGGATGGCTCCCATCAGGAACAGTTTCAAGGCTTCATAGGTGTATTCGTCCGTATCGGCTCCCAGAAAGTGATGCAGGGCGTAACGGATGCGCTCTGTGCCGTCCCATTGCAGGCTGTTCAGGTAATCCCTGACTGGATGGTAGCGGTTTTCATTGGCAACAATCTTGATGGCGCTCTGCACCTTTTTCTCGCTGGTAAGCCCGTAATTTTCTTCCAGATACAAAAGCAGGTAGTTCATGTCCATGTCGGTCAGCGTGGTACTGGTGCGCTCCCAGCCCAGCGGCTTCACAATGTCAATCTGCTCCGTCAAAAGGTTCAGGCGCAGCGCCCCGCGAAACAGAGGGTCACGCTGGAACACCGTCAGGCAGTTTCGGATGCTGTTCTTCACGCCGCCTTTCTGCGTCCCCTCTAATGTTTCCCGGATTTCTGCCGGTGTCTGCGCCGGTTCCATTGTGTCCATCGTCCTTTTGACCGCTTCCTGCGTTTCCGGCGGCAAGCTCTGAAATTCGCTGTTCAAGCCGCAACACCTCCTTTCCCTGTGCGGCGATCAATGCCGCTTTTTCTTCTATTTCTCCGTATAACAAAATATCCAAAAGGTATTCTGTGTAGCTTATCCTCTGCAACGCTTCCACAAAAAGAGGATGCCAGATGGCATCCTGCGGCTGTGGGGCGTGTGCTGTTTTCCAATGCTCCAGCAGGCGCAGATAATCGCATAGCACCCGGAAACAATACCGTTCCGTTTCCTGAAATCTCTGCTCCGCTGATTTTTGTCGGGGCTGTGACCTGTTGTGACGCTTCCTATCTGGCGGCGCATTGCCGGATTTCTCATAGGAAACGCCGAAGTCCTCCGCAAGCCTGACCGCAGCTTCCCGTTTCCCCAATCCATGCAGCAAAGCGGCAAAGTCGATCACATCCCCGGAAGCCCCGCAGCCGAAGCAGTAAAAGCGGCTGTCCACTTTCATGCTGGGCGTGCGGTCATTGTGGAATGGACAGCAGACCATGCCGTTTCTCCCCACCCGGATTCCATAGAATGAAGCAGCCTGCCGAGTGGTAACAGACTGTTTCACCGCTTCAAATACATTCAAATGCTCCCTCCATAAAAATACTGGTAGCGGTAAAGCTGCCGATTATATCATAGCTCCATCTCATGTTTCTTTCTCTGTACTGCCTGTGGCTGCTCCCTCCGGCGCAGTGCGGTATCTACGGCGTTCTGCACCTGCCGTAGCCGTATGACTTCCTCCCGGAGTGGCTTGTGCTGCGGAGACAGTTCGGCATACTCTGTTTTTAACTGTGCGTATTCCTGTTTCCATGCTTTCAGGGCAATGGGTTTTCCGTCCAGTTTTTCTTTCAAAATACGGCGGGCGGCATAAAACAGCCGTAACTCCGCATCGTGGGATGTTTCAAATTTCTCCCTCTGTTTCTTAAACTTGATATTGTTCAATTCCGTATGAACAGGTTTTAGCCGCTGGTAATTCTCGCCCTCCCGTATCAATTCCTGCAATTCCTTTATCCGGGCAGATTTCTTTTTCATGGAGTCGCTTAACGCTTCAAATTCTTCGTTGACAGAGGAAAGACGCTCCTGCAAATCCTCTAATGTGAGCAGCTTGTTTTCCGTCAGATAATTGACGGCTTCGGCAAACTGCTTTAAGTTTCCGGTTCTGGCTTTATTGCTCCATGCCCCTGCGTTGCGCTGGTTGTAATAAGCGATCAACAGGTCGGCAAGGCTCGGTGTCTGCGGTTTGGAAAGTTCTTCTTTTACCTCTGCCATCCAGACAAACAGGGCTTTGATCTTCTTCCTCACATCCTGCATGAGCCGGTTGGTGGCTTTAATCCAGCGGTTCAGTTCCCCTTTCTCGGTGCGGATGCCCTTTGCTTCCATCTGCCGGACATTAGCTCCCTCGTGGACAGTAGGTATCAGGTCAAGCCCCTGCCGCACATAGGAACGGTGGTCGATACGCACATCCAGCCCTTTTTCCTCAAATTTTGTATTAACGGCAGCCGCCCACTGCTCCCGCCAGTGTTCCAGCGTTTCCGGCTCATGCCAGTCTGTTGTATGGACAGCGTTAAACATATAATCGCCGTTTTTATCCCGGATTCGGTTTCCATCTTCATCAAGAAGATATTCCCGACGCTGTTTTTGTCCCCATGTGCCATCCGGGTTCAAAGGGCGCATGGTTGTCATCACATGAAAATGCGGGTTAGGGATGCCGCCGTCCTCTTTCTCCAGGCTGTGAAAAGCAAGGTCGGCAATCATGCCTTTTGTCACAAACTGCTCCTGTACGAACTTCCTCGCCAGCTCCATGTTTTCTTCCAGCGTCAATTCATTCTGCATGGCAATATCAAAGGAATAGGCAAGCTGTGCTTTTGGATGTTTCTCGCAGTTCTCCACAGCATTCCAGAGGGTCGCCCGGTCAAGATATATTTCCGGCGCATGGGGCGGCAGCATGATTTCCGAAGCGATCACGCCGCCCTTTTTGGTGTAGTCGCTGACTTCTCCATAGTAGCTGCTGTAAAGACGCTCCCCGGCTCGATAGGCTGCGCTGGCAATGGCGCTCTGACCGGCGCTGCGCTTGATCTGTGCGATTGAAAAATGATAAAGTGCTATCCTTAGTCACCGCTTTTCTCCTGCCCGGAAATACGGGCGTGGTTCTCTGTGGCAGACCGGATGAAATGCTCCGCCTGCGGCAGATTCAAAATGCTTTCCATGAGGGAATAAAATTCCGCTTCGGATAGCTCCTTTGTCTGTGGTGCAATGCTCTCAATAGCTGCCCCACGGGTAATCAGCCGGTGCGTCCTCTGTTTCCGGGAACCGCTTTCCAGATACGCCTGCCGGTTTTTCAAACGCTGCATTTTCCGTTTTTCCTGTTCCAGCAGGACAGTGGTTTTTTCATATTCCTGCTTCAACTGTTCCAAAGATTTTTCCATGTTCTCACATCCTTTGCTGATAAGATAAAGAAAGACCATCCGCAGACAGTCCGTGTGTCAGTGCTTCTATAAAACCCGATGAAAAGGGAAAACCGCAGAGCGGATTTCTCTTTGCGGCGAGTACACAGGGGATAGCCGCTTTAGCGGCGCAAGGGGGTGTAGCCACCTTGTCGGAGCGAAGCGAACGCAGACCTCGGATTGCTGATTTTATCAGCGGCAGAGGTAAGCTCCGCAGGACGCACGATACATGGTCTTTAGACTATGTATAGAAGTGCGCCCTTAGTTCCTAAGGGATTTTGCCGTTTCCGGCAGTCTTGTCCTTTTTCTTGGAACGCTTGGAAAGATACTTCGGGCAGTCAACCACAACCGCCCGGAAGCTCTGTTTACATTCGTGCTGGCATTTCCGGCACAGTTCGTTGTAAGTGATACGGCTGCGGTCATTTAAGAAGAAAGACCATTCCAACCGCCGCTTGTTACTCATTCTTGCCATAACCGGCTCCTTTCTCCGTTTCTATCTGATGTACGCAGATAGGCTGTTTTGATGTAGCGTCTCGGTATCATTTTTAAGGTTTTTTCCCTCTGTATGCCCCTTTGGAAAGTGCGGCAGTATTGCAAGTCAGGGAATGATACCTCACGCTTATTTGTCGCTTCCCGGTACGGTTTCGGAGCCTTTTGCCATCCATTCAAAGAAAGCAATTTTGCTGACCTTGATAAGTCTGCCCCTGCGGAACGCTGGAAAGCCGGGTGTGTGTACCAGCTCATAGGCGCTCGCTCTTGAAATTCCCATAATCCGCTGAATGTCCGCCACATCCAGAACCAGCGGTAAATCCTCGTAGCTGTTCAATCTCTTTTTATCGTTCATTCTGTTCCTCCCATAAATCAAATAGGTTAAAATGCTTCCTGTTGCCGTTCTCCCCAAAAGCCGTTTTCCTGCCCCATTCCTGCGGTGTTTCCCTGCATTGGTGCGCCGAATGCGTCACTTCTCCTGCCGGTCATATCCCTTTTGGACGGTCATTCACTTGTCAAGGTACTGTGCGGTACGAAATTACCAACCGCAATCATCATAGCGTACTATCCTTGACAAAACAATGCTTCTGCGATACCATGAGTGTAACGGATATAACTAAATTATATAATTACCATAAACAAAGGCAGGGGATAGGGATGGAGAATCAGTTTATACGGCATGAGCCATGTTTTGAGAGGATTTTGTTTGTCCTGACGCTGGACAGGAAGAAAATGAAAGAGCGGATTTTGATTGGGGAAGAACAGCAGATCCGCTTCCGTCTGAACGGGAGCCAAAACGCAGAGGTGCTTTGTGATATGACACGCCCACTGGGAACTTTTTTGATAAACTTTGAGCGTGACACGGACAGAGACTGGAACTTATACGGGCTTTCTCCGCTGCGGCAAGCTCTCCACTCCAACCGATGGAAACAGCCGGAGCTGGAGCAGGCGGCAAGCGAATTTCTTTGGGAGAAATATCTTAGCAACGACCCTCTGAAAATGTATGTGGCGTTCCGTATCTGGAACAGCTATCTGCTTGCCAGAGAACCCCGTGACCGTAACGCTGCCTGTGACCGCTTCATGGATAAAATGAGCAGACTGACCGGGGTATTCCAAAACGAAACCATGAGCTTTGACAGGGAGACAGGAAAACCGAAACAATTTCAAGCTGGCAGCCTTTATTTCAAAGGCGCACCGTCAGAAGATACCCGGCTTGACCTCTGGTTCCCGGACAACCGGCGCACAGAAGAATGTGTGTCTGCCTATGCGTCCCTCTACCCGTTGATTACCTATTATCTGAACAGGCTGAATGACTGGGGGCTTTGCTTCCGGCGGTGCAAGGTCTGTGGAAAATATTTTCTGGCAAAGAGCCAGCGGTATGAGCTGTGCAGCGACAAGTGCCGAAAAGCACAGGCGCTTCAAAACAAGCGGGAATTTGACGAGAGGTCAAGAGAAAATAACTATGACCTGCTTTATAAAAATGAATGCCAGAACTGGCGCAACAAAATAAACCGGGTAAAAAATACCGCAGGCTTTCCGGCTGACCGTCTGGAAAAAATACAGGCTTCCTTTTCCGACTTTAAGAAAGAAGCCTTACAGAGAAAAAAGGCTGTAAAAACAGGAACGGCCAGCCCGAAAGAATTTACGGACTGGCTGTATCAGCAGAGTAATGTAATTGTTGAGCTGACCGAGATATGAAAAACTTTCTATCGTCAATTTCGCATTATTGCAATAACAGATTGCTTCTTCCATGAATGGTAATATTATCATCAAACTTTTGGAAGAACTATAAATGTCCGAGGTGCCTTTGATTTCGACAAAAAAACAGGCTGAATTGTTACAAAGCTCGGACATTTCAAAAATTTTTTGAGAAATGGCGAAAAAAGCGGGGCAGCACACGCCGCCCCGCCGATCCCATACGGTTATTCCATCGCCCGCATTTGTTCGATCAGGGATTGCTTTTTCTGTCTGCGGATTGTCCATACAGACAAGATCAGTTCCATTCCGAACAATACCAGAATGAACAGTCCCATTTCCAAAACCGGGAATTTGTAAGGCACTACATTTCCGGCAAAAGCTCCTATACTCATTTTTCTGCAAGCAAAGATGGAAGCCGGAAGCCCAACGATCAGCGTCGCCAATGTTGCAAAGAGCGCATAGCACAGCCCCTCACAGATGTTCATTTCACATAGCTGTTTTTGTGTTAGGCCGATAGAACGCAGAATACTGTTTTCCTGCTTTCGGGCTATCTGGTTAGAGAGTGTCGTATTGATAAGGTTGATAACGCCAAAGAGAAATACCAACCATGAAAGTATCTCCATACTGCCAAACGCAAAAGAATTTGTCATTTCTTCATATTCAATCACTGTATTGATTTCATCTAAGGCAATATTACTATGGCTGGCAACAATATTTTTCAATTCAGCTCCCACATAGTCCGTTTTTTTCGGATCGTTTACAATGCTCCATGAATAGTCGAAAGAAGCGATTTCCGGGTGCAGTTCATGGAACAATGCTTCTGGTGCGAAAAAGAGTACTCCATCGAGGGCCAGTTTTCCATGCCCGGAAGGCGTCTTGTTGGAATCAAACAATCCTGATACAGTGACGGAAACAGGCGGTTGCCCCTCTCCAAAATAAAAGTCAACTGTTGAACCAACACCCATATCCTCATTCTGCTTTAGCACATTATAGTCAATTACAATACTACGGGAATCTTTTGGCATCGTTCCTGCTGTCAGAGCCGCTTCAACTGTTGCATAATTCTGGTCGGTCAGCATATCACACATACCACCGCTTTGGTAAATGTCCGTCTTAAGGGTTGCATAGAGAGATTGTCTGCTTGAAATTATATCTGTAACACCATCAATAGATAAGATTTCCTGTTTTAATTCTTCATTCAACGGATTTCCCGCTGCCATAACCTTTTCTTCTGTCATTTCAGAATCCAAATAAATTTTATAGTCGCCGTCCGGGAAAAACCGTCTTGCAAGCGCCTCTGGAGAACGCAGCAAAACAATGGAGGATACCACAAGCAGAATAATTCCGCCCAAACTCAATGAGGCTACAATAGCAACGGTCTTTTTTCGGTCACGCTTAAAATTCGCAATTCCCATTGAAACAGGATTGAGCTTGATATTCTTTTTTCGGCTTCGGATGTCCTTTTGTGCCGGGGTAAAACGGACGGCTTCAATCGGGGAAATCCCTGCCGCAATTTTTATCGGCTTACGGATGGAAACAGATACCATGATCCAACTGCTTATGAGTGTCAAAATAATCGTTGCCACATAGGAAACAGCATTAAATCCCTTGGGAAACAAAAGAAAACCGCCGCATACACCCAGCACTGTACCAATCAAAATCCCGATACTGCCGAGTTTACGCCCCTCCCGCTTTACAATCCGCTTGATTTGCTTTGGCGTTGCACCAATCGTCCGTAGCTGCCCGTAGCTCTTGATTTTGTCATTGATGGAGATACGGAAGATACTCTGGATCACAATATAGCCGCCGATCAGAACAATGGCAATCACGCCAGCCATCAGTGCAAAATCAAAGGATTTAGAAGCATAGGCAAAATACTTGCTGTTCATTTTGGGCATAGGAAGCTGATATTCCTCCGCAATCTCCCTGCAATAAGAGGTCATCAGTTCTTCGCCCAACTGGTCGCTGTTTTTGAAATGGACATAGGCGCGATAGCCAGTCGGGTCAAACCCTTTCCATCCTGTCAGGGCAGCGTTGGAAAGAATGATAGCGCAGGTATTCGCTTCTTTTTCATTTACGCTGTCCATAATGCCGGTAACGACATAATCACCATGAAAACTCTCTGTATCTAAGGTCACAGTGTCCCCGATCTTGGCATTGTTTCCATAGGTGGAAAGAAAGTATTCGCTTACAACAACTTCATTTGCTTTTTCAGGAACCCGGCCCTCTAACAACTCCATCTGCGCCTTGGTAATCTCCATCATTTGCGCGTCGCAATACACATAAGACGCATGATAGCCCTGTTCTGAAAGCTCCTCACCCAGCATATAGTAGCCGCCTACGCGCTCAAACTCCGGCAGTCCTTTCAGGGTTTCAATGTCGTTTTCCTCTACGCCCAGCCAGACCGCCTCATAAGTATCGACAACCTGATTGCGCTGCATTTGTGTCAGGGAGGTAGACACAATTCCCGTAAAGCAGATCAGAAATGCCGCCAGCGCAACGGCAATCACCACCATCAGATTCCGGCGCTTCTCGCTTTGCAAACTTTTCTTTGCCAGCTTCTTTGTAATGGCGCTGGTATCATTCTCAAAAGGCCATGTCATAGCCTGCCACCTCCTTACTCCACAATCTTGCCGTCCTC
>OGFH01000076.1_pt1 | contig 57011 bp, 57 predicted proteins | sample 1570941 | NCBI WGS metagenome assembly OGFH01 (sample SAMEA2582051, study PRJEB24529) | metagenome | biome: Human gut stool | place: China | collected 2011
ATGAAAATCGGATAAGGCTGTCCTGCCTGCTCCAGATAATTCACTGTATTGAACATAAGAAAGGTAAGATGAAAGTGATCCTGCAGTCCAGGGATGACGGGTATTGCATGGAAGGTGCGGAGTATGAGATCAGGGCAGGCAAGGTTCTGATCGAGATGCCACAGACCTCGGCAACGATCCTGAAATACGTAGAAGAATAAATATATGTAACTATTCAGAACACCATTCGCAAAACCGCCTCTGCGAGGCTTCCTTTTTGCTCATGGTGGTTACTTCGCCCTATAAATAGTATCAAATGCTCTTACGAATGCAAGCATTCGACGCTCATTCGATACTATTTACATGGCTCTGAATAGTTACAAATACAAAAGACAGAGAGGATATTCGATGTTCACCATCATTATTACCCTGCTGTTGCCGCTGGTATCCATTGGGATCTGGCGGCAATCTATTTTAAAAAATAACAAAAAAAGCGGACAGTCTGTCACGATCGGGAAGGGAGAATATGTCCTTCGTTATCTCACCTGCCTGCTCTGTATGTTGGTCATTCCCTGGATCCTGTTGTCGCTGACCGGCAATGACGGCAATACGATCTTGAGAAAGCTGTTGGAATCCAGAGAATATGCAGTGAAAGTTCTATGTCTGGAGATCAGCATGATGCTGGTCTATGCCATTGCAGAATTGTTCGTGGAAGAAGCGAAAGCCGGAAAGCATGAGAAGATCCGGAGCGTCCTGAGCAAGATTACCGACAGCAAGGCGTGGAGCGTATTTCGCAAATACATAGGACCGGTGGCAGTACTGGCATTGACAGTGCTGGTGGTGTGTCTGAATTTCAGCATGATGTCCGACCGCGTACTGTGGGGGGATGAGGCGTTTTCTGCGAATACGGCCCACAAGGATGTGGATGGCATTTTGCAGGTATTGTATTACTGGGACAATCATCCGCCACTGTATTATTACTGGCTGAAATTATTCGGGACCGTGTTCGGATATAAGGTACCGGTATTCCACCTGGCCTCTCTGGTGCCCTTCGTGATCGGGATCGTACTGGCACTGACCGTTGTGCGGAAACATTTCGGAATGCTTGCGGCAACATTTTTTGTGATGATCTCCGGTCTGGGACAGGCGTGTCTGGAGTACAATCTGGAAGTCCGCATGTATGCGCTGGCTTTCCTGTGTGTAATGGGTTGCTTCTATTGTTCCTACAGAGTCATTGCTGACGGCAGCAGGAAGACCTGGGCAGGCATGGTGCTGTGGGCACTGGCAGCAGCGTATTCTCACTATTATGCACTGGTGGCTGTAGGCATTATGATGTTTTTCACCGGAGTGGCCGTATGGATCAAATACCGTGGGAAAACATGGATAAAGGGTGTTCTGGCCATCGTAGCATTTTTCATAGGTTATGCACCCTGGCTATATTTCTTCTATGCCGGCTTGAAAAATGTCAGCAGAGGCTGGTGGATGACAGAGATCCTGGGACTGGACCAGAGTCTGGAGATCGTTATGGGCGGCAGAGGGATGAATGGTATCGTATTCCCGTTGGTGATTCTGTTTCTGGTGGTGACCCTGGCAGTGGATTCTTCTGTATTCTCTGTGGAAAAAGACGGAGTACATATGCAGAAGCCTTCTGTGAGAAACTGGTCTGACAAGACATATGCCATGGCAGTGGGAGCCTGCACAATCCTTGGAACTTTGGCATTTGCTTATTTGTTAAGTGTTGTTATGGCACCGATGCTGGCACAGAGATATCTGTATCCGTTAAGCGCGGTGGCAATCGTCATGCTGGCGGTGGGCAGCAGCCGTGTGCTGGAACTGGCTGCAGAGCTGGAGAAGAAGTCCTGGAAGGGCCTGGAGGCTGTAAGCAGAATTGTGCTGGCGGTATTGCTGGTAGTATTATTCGGCCTGGGAATTCAGAACTATCGGGAATGCTATGACAGCTATGAACAGCAGAAGGTGGAGACCGAAAAGACACTGGATCTGATCGGTACCCCCGATGAGGATGTAAATATGGTCACGAATGGTGTAAAACATCTGGGTTGGACCGTGCTGTATTATTACTATCCGGATAATGAAATCGTGAACGGCGATTACAACCAGGCGGATTCCGACAGGTTCTGGTATTTTACACCGACCGAACTTGGCGCAGATGCCATCGCCGGATTGCAGCAGGATGGATATCAGGTAACCGATTACGGACTGATGCAACTGTCGCAGTATCCTTTTTATTTATATTATATTGAAGGAGTTCAGCCTGCGCCATTCGCAAAGTTGCGTTAGCACGCTTTTTCGTCACTTCGTGACTACTTTTGCTCATAGATTGGCGCTCTGCTCATAGGATGACAGAATTGACGCTTTGTGTGCGAGCACCCAATCGTCGCTTCTGTCATCTTATGGCTGAACTTTTACACTAAAATAATAAAAACATCTTGCAATTTGTGTGAACATATGCTACAATTTCACATTGTTAAGGCACTCTTGCCTGACATGGATGGATTCCCGAGTGGCCAAAGGGGACAGACTGTAAATCTGCTGCAATTTGCTTCGGTGGTTCGAATCCACCTCCATCCATTTGCGTTGATGAGCTCAATGGAACAGTGCTTAGCGCGTAAGTCCATGCAGTAGAGTATAACGCAATGCGTCCGCTGGTGTGGCGGAATAGGCAGACGCAAGGGACTTAAAATCCCTCGGGGGCAACCCCGTGCCGGTTCAAGTCCGGCCACCAGCATTCCCGTGAAGAGCTCCAAACCCAGTAAATACAAGGGTTTGGGGCTTTTTGCTTTTTGCCGAAAATGTATGCAAGTGTATGCAACCCAGTAAACATCAGGGTTTCAGCGTTTTTGGGTATCGAAATTACGTTCACGAAACTTTAAATGCTTCATTCATTGTATGCACAACATTTCCCTTGGGTTTTACACGTCTTAAGTAGTGCAACGTCATCTGTATATTGGTATGTCCTAATAATTCTTTCAGTTCTGTGAGGGAAACTCCCATTTCATAAAGAATGGAAGCTCCGCAGAATCGAATCTTATGAGAACTTCTGTAAGTCACACCACATTTATTACAGTAATTTTTAAGTCGTGTATTAAATGTATTTTCGTTTAGCTGTTTTCCGTTTGGGGTTACAAAAATGTACTCACTATCGGGATTGAGTTCCCGAACCTGTTTTAAGATTTCCAGTGCTTCATCCGTTAATGGTTCGTAGCGAAAACCTTCATCAGTGTTACCCTTGATATGATCGACATTTTCGTGGGTTAAAGTCTCAAACGTAAGATCATCATTTAAAACACGCTGTCCCAAAAACTGTCTCTGGAAATGAATGTAATTATCAGGAGTAATATCAGACCATTTCAATGCCAGAAGTTCTCCGATCCGCGCAATCAACTGAAAATCGAACCGGATTGCCAAAGCATAGATATCATCAGGCATGGTAGACAGATATTCCAACAACTTTTTTCGATCATCCATAGTATATACATCATCATCGTTATTTACAGCTTGAAATGAGAATTGATTACAATTTATATCCTTAACAGGATTGTGAGCCACAATCCCCATTTCGATTGCATAGTAGTAAATACCGTTAATGACGGATTTTATGTTGTTGAATTTCTTGCGCGTCATCTCCCGGTCTTTTGTCCAGGACCGGAACAGTTGGGTAAAATCTCTGGGTACGAGATTTTTGAGTGGAATTTTTGAAATATCCGTATCCTTTAAATGACTATTCCAGTTAAGGATATCTTCACGGATAGTTTTTACTGATACAGAGGAATAGTCCCTGCGCCAGATGACCCATTCGGGAAACAGGCGTTCTAACGAAGCGTTTTCATAACCATATTCAATTTCTACCAGCTTATCAATGAGCCGGTCATAATCAGCAGCGATAATCTGCTTACGTTCCTTATAGACATAAGGTCTGCCGTCATCCCTCCATTTTATTTGATCTTTGTATTTCTTTTCGATAATGTTTCTTCTCTTCATGTGTATCACATATTGAGAGACCTCTGATTCATTTATCATATCATTATTAAGAATGTCGGCCAAGTCAATAATTTTATTTGAAAGCATATTTTTCTCTCTCCATTTATAATCTATATGCTGAGCACTCCATAGCCAAACGAAATTTAAAATTGTCTCGGTTGGCTGGAGTACCCGATTACAGAGTTACTTAGACAAATAAGTCAATTCGGCAATGATTTCTTCGTACTCTGGAATTTGTTCCACGTAGAGCCTAACTGTCTCAGCCAGCGCGATCAGAATGTCGTAGACTTCGGGAATCCGCTTAAAATCAGACCAGTATGTAGCCAGGCAATCTAACAGTGCCACCCGGGAGATACCTGTACAGTCCAGTGATTCCCCCAGCAGGCGCAGAGCCGTGAGATGTGGAGCTTCGTCAACGGAGTAATAATTGACGTTATCATCTGTACGGATATCAGCGTATCTGGTGTAGATAGCATCAATGTCTTCATACAAACGATTGCTGATCTCGGAGTGATTGGAGATGGCTGTTGCTTCATAATTTTCTGCTAACTGCCATTTGCGCAGTACCGAAGTGATATCTGCAGGATTTGTAGCTGCCTGTGCCTGTAAGGTTTCTAAAGTTTTGATTAAATTCTTTTTCATAATATTTGTTCCTTCCTTGATAAAATTTTTCTGTTCTTTGTTTTGAATTTGGAAAGTGTAGCGGTAACGCTGGGTAGATACATTGGTGTGACCTAACTTTTTAATATCTTGTAATAAGTAGGTGCACTCCGGAATAGTGAAGTTGTTTTCTTTCTTTACTGCCATTTTTCTATCTCCTTTTTTAAAAATTAAAATATTTTATTGTTGACACGCTCAAACTATTGTGATAAACTAATTTTAATGAGAACATGTCGATTCTTTACATTTACATATGTCAAATAAAACCGTAAAAACTCGCATTTTTGAAATCTTTTTTTATCTTTTTTTCAAGAAGTCAATATTTTCTAAAAAATCTATAAGATTATCATTTTTCTTTCCGATTTTGAACAAAAATCAAAAAGTATTTTACATATATAAGTAGAAAATCTATTAAAAGGAGACTTTATATATGGAAAATAAAGAGTTGTATATCATTGCAGAACAAAAACATCCAGATGTTAAGGGTGAGTATGATCCTGATAATATATCTTGTATTGATACGGAAAAGTTGCTTGCTCATGTACTGGAGCATCATGCAGAGATTAGCAGAGATCCAGAGTTTTTAAAAAAGGTAATTAAAGGCCTTACCACTCCTGCCGGGGAACAAAAATATAGGTTATACGAAGGAATCAGAGAGTGGTTGGAAGAAATTAAAATACTATTGCCGGAGGAGATACAAGATCAGGCAGAAATAGCAAATGTGACCGAACAGGATTGCGCAGAATGGTTACGCTACATTGTTAATAAGTACGATCTGACCGGGGATGATACTTTTTTAGACGGACTGGCTTTGGTTATGCGTACAGATCCTGAGAGCTGGATAACAGAGGATTACCGCCTATGATACATAAATGGAAAGGCTTTTGGGACTGGTTAAAATATACAGGCTTGTGGCTGCCACCACCGCTAACCATGTTGATAGGATTGATAACATATTACTGTTACTGTCCTATCAATGTGATTATCGGGATTATGGTTTGTGCATTACTGTTAGGGATGGCTATATCACTGTGGATATGGTCGCAAAACAGCATTGCCAAGAGTAACGGATTACAAGAGTTTCCGATGATACCATATAATACAGACCAAAATCCATATTATCAGATATCATACAGGGCAAAAGCGTTATATAAAAAGCCGGACAAGAGGTTGCTGTACAAAGACCCACAGGGCATTATCCTTGGCAAAGCAGATGGAAAGTATATGGAGATACAACCGGGCATCACACCGGGAGCATTACATACGTTGGTATTGGGTACATCAGGATCAGGTAAGACGAGTTCAGTATTGTTATCTACGCTGTTGGCAAATGGAATAAAAAAAGAAAAATATGCTTTTGTACTGGTCGATGTCAAAGGGGAACTGTTACAAAAAGGATTTGCACCGAATGACAAGGTGGCTGTGTTTAATCCACGCAGGAGAGATCTTTGGGGATTTGATTTTTTATATGATGTGAATGAAAAATCGACGGAATTAGAAGTAATCGAAGCATTACGTAGGGTTATTTATAGTTTAATACCGCTTAAACACGCAGGAGAAGAGTTTTGGCCCGTGGCTGCAAGGACGGTATTATTAGGATTATTTTTATTTGGTTGGGAATATGAGCAATGCTACACGATTCCGCAATTAGTCGATTTCGCTTTATCTAAAAATTTGAACACGCTTATTTCGGAAGTTATCGCAGAAGCAGAAGAAAACAGTGTGGTCACGAGGTTGCTATCATCATATGGCGGTGATTGTGTTGCAGAGGAAACGCTGGGATCAATTTCTTCTAATATAGGAAACGCATTACAGTTATTTTCTTCTGACAGCAATTTAAGGTATTTAACAAAAGAAGCAGATCGCAAAATCACACCCGAACTGCTGGAACAGGGCATATCTATTGATCTCTTAATTGAAGATAGAGACCTAGAGACATACGCACCTATCCTGTCACTGGCGGTTGCTACTTGCATCACATACCTGTCATCCCCTAGCAGAGAAAAGGCAGTTACACAGGATCCGTTGCATAGCCAAGTCGTATTTGTTTTGGATGAACTTGGACGATTACCGGAGATACAGGGATTACCCAGCATCTTACAAATCGGACGATCAAGAGGATGCACAGTGCTAGGGTGTTTGCAATCATGGTCAAGTGCAGAAGAGCATTACGGCGAAAAGGTGGCATCAGATATGTTAACCAACTTTTCGTATCGAGTGTTTTTACAATGCCAGCCGGAAAGCAAAGATGTAGATATGGCGGTCAAGGCATTCGGAAAATTTACAGAGAAAAAGAAATCAGTGAATACAGGAAAAAATAGAAATTATTCTTATCAATTTGAGGAAAAAGATATATTACAAGCATCAGATCTATTAACATTACCGGACAAAAACCGAATAATCGTGCTGTCGCCATTTGGAGCATATATGTTACAGCGGTGTCAGTATTTTAAAGATACAAAATTGAGAAAAATAGCCGATCAGATAAAGATCGAGAGAAACAATGAGGAAATATAGCTATGGAAGAAATTAGTTATGAAGAATTTGTCTATGAATTTGTCGCAGAATTACAGCTAAAATTATCACCTTATGATATGCAGGTAAGTATTGTTAATAAGATGCGCAATAACAGCATTTTAGAAAAGAGCATTAAAGTTGACATTCCCGGTACAAATGCATCTCCGTCTATCAGCACCCTGCCGCTTTATGAGCACTGTTGTGATTGTGATGATATGCCTGCTGTGGTACGTAGTTTGGCAGAAAAAATCATTGCAGAACGAGACAGACAGATTGACATCATGAGTGTGTTATCAAAGGATAATGTTTTAAGCAGTACCTATTTAATGGTAGTTAATACAGCTAGTAATAAAGCACTTTTAGCCGATACTCCGCATTTTTTAATTGCAGAAGGTGAACTGGCAGCAATTCCTAGGCTGTCAATTAACGTAGGCGGTAAAAAGGGATCCATTATCATTAAAAATGGTATGCTCCCGGTATTGCAGATGACAGGGGATGAGATACTGCAGGTGGCAAAAATAAATACTTCCGAACAAAATTTATTTGAAATTAACTCTCTATTAAGCGTGACGATGCAAGCAATGGAGGAAAACGGTGAAGATATTGCGGATGATTTTTCTGAATTTTTTACGGAGAACACACCAAAAACATTTGTAATCACAAATAAAGATAAAAAGCTGGGAGCGTGCTGTTTGGCGTGTCCTGAGGTTATCGGTACAGCCATCGAAAAAATGGGAATAGATTGCTATATATTGCCTTCTTCAATTCACGAAGTAATTTTGGTGGAAAAAAGGGGAGGGTCCGAAGATTTAGAATATCTGAGAGATTGCGTAAATCAGGTTAACAGACAAAGCGTACCGGCGGCAGAAATACTGAGTGATAAGGTATTTGTTTATAATCAAAAGACTAAAAAGATTGAAATTGCACGTACAGAGCAGGAATTACAGACAATGACACAATCAGCACCGCACAAAAGTCACGGTATGCATATGTAACGGAGGATATCGAAATGGAAGATAACATGGAAATGAGTACAGAACGTAAAATGGAGTATTACCGTAAGCTGATACAGTATTATCGTAGATACTTAAAAAAATCGGTAGATATAGACTGGAAATGGGATTTTGAGAACAAATAAAAGATAACTATTAACTACATACCAGAGGGGCAGCTTTAACCGGCTGTCCCTTTTTGTATATTCGGAGGATAAATTATGGATACAAAAATAATAGATCAAGAACAGCCAGCGCAGAAGAAAACACAGACACAGCAGATTGTGGAGCAACTGGAAAAAGGTGTGTCAGAAGTTTTTGAGAGTGACCAGTATAAGCAGTATCTGCAAGTGATGTCAAAATTTCACAGTTATTCGTACAACAACATTTTACTGATAGCCATGCAGTGTCCAGGGGCAACAATGGTAGCAGGTTATGAATCGTGGCAGCGTTTGTTTAAGCGACACGTTTCCAAGGGCGAGAAAGCAATCAAAATACTGGCTCCGTGTCCGTATAAAAAAGTAATCCTGCAGGATGTCACCGATCCCATTACACATCAGCCGCTTAAAAATAGTAATGGGGAAATAATCAAAGAAAAGGTACAGATTATGGTACCGGCATTTCGACCAGTGAGTGTATTTGATGTTTCGCAGACAGAAGGAGAGCCGCTCCCAGAAATGGCTACGCTGCAGGAGCTGATCGGTGAGGTAGACGGATTTAATGATATGCAAGAGATTTTAGAGAATATGGCTCCCTGTGCTGTTTACCATAAAGAAATAGAGGGTACTGCAAAAGGATATTATTCGCCTGCTGATAATCAGATTGTGATTAAGAACGGATTGTCACAGCAACAAGAAATCAAGACACTGATCCATGAAATCGCACATAGCTTGTTACATAATTCGGAAAAAATGAAAGATAAAAAGATTAGCCGGAACGACATGGAAGTACAGGCAGAATCGGTAGCATATACGGTTTGTTCTGCATTGGGAATTGATACATCAGACTATTCATTTAGTTATATCGCAGGATGGTCTCAGGGAAAAGAAATCAAAGAACTAAAAAATGCACTGGATCTGATTTGCGATACTGCCAGCATAATGATATTCCACATTGAGAACAAGCTGACAGAAAGATATGAAGAAAAATACGGAAAGAAGAATGGGGAATCAGCATCTATTGAAATCATGGGAGAATTGGAAAAAGCAGGAAAAAGAAAAGGTATGCACATGTAGCGTAAGCGGCACCCACGACACCCATGAAATTAGGGTGTTCTAACTGAGCTATTAGGTTTTTTCAGTACTTAAGGTCTTTTAAGCATTTAACTGTCTGAATTAAAAGGAGAATCATTTATGAGTGGATTTTACAGAATGGAAGTCAAAGTAATATCGAAAACAGGGAAACGGCAAAATGGAGCTGTTGGGGAAAATAGCGCACAATCTGCCAGTGCATACATAACGGCCAGCAAGGTAGAGGTACAATCACTGTCTCCTGTAGACGCATCTGCGTACATTTCCGGACAAAAGGTAGAAACAAGTGAAAAATCAGCAGACTATACCAAAAAGAAAGGTGTCCTCTCCTCCGCTATTGTCTTGCCTGTAAATGCACCGGAACGGCTTCGGGATCCCAGTGTGTTGTGGTCGGAAGTAGACGGAATGGCAAAACGGAGTAATGCCGATCTATACCGGGAGTGGATATGTTGTTTTGAGAAGCATTTAAGTTTAGAGCAAATGGAATCCGTGGCAAGACAATTTGCGGAATCACTGGCTGCCGAGGGCATGGTCGTACAATATGCACTACATGACGAAAAAAGCAACGGCAACTACCACGTACATTTTATGTCTCCCTGCAGGGGATTGGATGCAGACGGTAACTGGCAGAAGAGGAAAGTACAACCAAGGAGTTATCAGCTTGATAGTGACGGTAACAGAATCCCGGTCATAGATAAAGAAACAGGATTGCAAAAGAAGGACAAAAATGGTAGGAAACAGTGGAAAAAAGAACCGCCGGTGTTTGTAGATAGCTTTAATAATCCCCATATTGGCAATGTGCAGAGGTGGAGACAACTATTTGCGGATTTGGAAAATCAGTATCTGCCAACAGAATATCAAGTATCATCGTTATCATACCACAAACAGGGCATCAAAAAGATACCGGGTCGGCACATAAGTAAAGCTGCCTACGAGGTACACCGTAAGCTGGTGGCACAGCTGCGCAGAATGCCCCAGGAGCGCAGAGAAGCTTATGTACAACAGATCATGTTACAGATTGAAAAAGAATGTCGTACAGAAGTATATAACGGCACACAGGGGGATGTCGTACATAATATACGACATTCGGAAGAATCAAAAGAATTACAGGAATTGAAACTGTCATTGCAAGAAGATTTGCAGAGGGTCGGTAGATACAAACCACCGAAACAATATGTATCAAAATATACGCATGGTAGAACGGCTATTACCATAGAGAGTGCATTTGTAAGTATCGTATCCTATTATCAGAGATTGCAGAATGACTACAATACCACGCAGGCAGCGCAAGAGCAGACAGCAGATATGTTAATGGACACCACGGCAAAGCTGGTACAGGCGCAGGACGATCTATTGATTATGATGTCATCGGGCATGACAGGAATTATGGAAAATCATCTGAGACAAGGAGAATACGATTTAACTCGTGAAGTCGTAGAAACGCTTAGTCGGGAATTATTACAACAAAAGCAGGAGGGACAGGATGCAGAAATCAGAGCAAAACTTGATAAATACAGAGACAGAATCCGCAGTATCCAGTCAGGAAATGAAGAAACTGTTGGAACAGCAGGATCAGGTGATAGCAACTCTACAGCAGGAAAACGAGAAGTTGAAAAGACAGCAGAAAGAATCAATAAGCTTGCTACAGAACTACAGGAATCAGCTATCCGACTGGGAACAGCAGAGCAACAATCAGCAGAAACAGCTAAACGATTATCTGAACAGCGACAAAGGGAAACTGCAGAGAGAAATCATGCAATTAAAAAAGGCATTGGAAAAGGTAGAAGCAGATAATTTCAATGAAATGATACAGAGACGGTATGCAGAACAGATAGCTGATCGATGGCAACAGATTGCAGAAAAAAGGGGATCCCGAAAAGGTGTATAGATACTTATTACACTTTGATGTTTTTTCTTCTGCCAGGGAACAACAAAAGGGAGTTTGTACTCCCTTTTGTAATGGTCTTTATTTTATGAATAGAAATTATCGTCCTCGCCGTCATCATAGTCACCGTGGACATTTTCGTATGCATCAATCCATGCATCTAATTGTTGCTCCGCATTACTTTTAGCATAATTGATTTCTTCATTTGTCAAGAAATGGATAATTTTTTCTGTGCTTGTGATTCGACCAGTTTTGCCAGCTCTCTGATGTATAATTTTTTCCGTAAAATATACAGGTGGCATTGTATTTGTCGCATAAATTCTATCGTCATCCGAATTCGAAAGAAACAAAAGCTCTGAGGGGACAGGATTTCTTTCGGGATTTTCCAACCAAAGAATGTGATTGTCAACATAATACATATGTGCTTCGATGGGATTCATAATTTTATTTTGTAATTCCTGATAAAGTTGACGTTGACCGACAAATGGCATGATAAGTATATTGTTATTTGCAATCATATTGTCGATTTCTGTATGCAGATTATCTAAAAATTTTGAATTACTCAAATAATGAGTATGGCTCAAAAAACCAAGAAGATCTTTTATATCAAGCAATCTAGGAACTTGATCACGTTCTTCATGTGTATAGGATTGTAGCAAATTTTCAATAAAGGCTTTTGCATTTACCTGCAATATGGGTAATATAGTATTGCAGGCAAGAAATGAAAGATTATCAGTACTATCATCATTTTTTCCCGTAATTTCCCAGTTCCATTGCTCTGCCACATAAGTATCTATTTTATCAAAAACAACATGGAAGTAAGAAGTATAGTAATTGTTAATTGCAGCATCTGTTAAATCTTTAAGATATGTTTTTTTATTTCCCGACGAGGACATACTGCTTAAATTTTGTTCTGTAGTTGCAATTTCGATACGCATGAGTTTGGAATCAAAACATGGAGGCTTCCTACCGGCGTTCTTCCCCTTCTTTCCCATTTTTTGCATTAAATCTTTTACTTTGTTGTAACTCGATACTTTGGTTGTAGAGCCCGATAGCAATACATTCGTTTCTTTTGTGTTTTTTCTGCCGTTCCATTTACTTGCGGACATATTACTGTCTTTTTCCTTGTAATTTTTTCTTGTGTTGGACAATGCCCAACTCATGGTATTTAAAATGCGATCATAGTCCTCAAAATCTTTTGCTATGGGAAAAGTCTTAGTGATTTCAGCGTATTTTACACGTAAGGTATTGTAAGCAAAGGGTAATTTAATTTCGTAATTGTCTAACAAATCTTGATAAGCTGCATTAAAATGGTCATTAACATCAGCAATACTCATACTGACAAGGTTATCACCATTTCCACGATTTGAATGTAATTCCAAAATCGCATATGCGCAGGCGTTAGTATTGCCGTAAGAAAATTTGTATCCTAGACTATCCGTTTTATCAATTTTAACCTTTTTTTCTTCGCAGGCCACATATTCACGATCAACGTTAAGCTCTTTCAAAGGTCTGGTAGCATTAGGCCTCATGTGAGGATCTTCATAGACAGGCTCTGTAAACAAGACAGGCAAATGAAATCCTATAATCTTAATGATGTCAATTCCAACAATACCGATTGTATATACGGAGCCTTCAGCACAATTTGTTTTTATTTCTAATCCGTTGCTATTATATTTCATTTAAAATTCTCCTTTAATCATCGTATATTTATATATATAATGTTATTTAATATATGATATTTATATAATATATATCGACATAAAATAGATAAACATAAGGAAAAATAGGATAATATATAATAATATTTATAATGATGATCTGGATAATAAATACATTAGGAATATCACTTACATATATGTATAAAAGGAATGATGATACATTAAGGATAGATTAGAAATGATATACATAACAATATGTACGGAATAAAATTAAATATAAATAGTAACGGAAAAGAATATATAGCAATACTACTTTTTTTCCATTTTCAAAATATGTTCTTTTAAAACCATATTGATATATTGAGAAAAAGATCGATCATCATATTCTGCAAGTTCTTTTATTTTTATAATGATGTCTTCATCCAAAGTTATACTTACTTTGTTTTTCATACTTTTCATAGATAATGTCCTCCGTAAATAAAACTATACCATTAAGTAATACGAAATATTGTAAAGTAGGATAAAGTATGGTAAAGTAGTATTGCTTTGAGGATTCATTAATCTCAAAATGATGTACAATACTATTTAGGATTTCTTAAATTAAAGAAAGAGGGTTACAACAAATGAAAAAGCATATCATTACCGCACTGTTAATTACTACCATGATTTCCATGACTGCTTGTGGTGGAAAGAATACCGATACTCCCGCAGAGGAAACCGTAGTAGCAACCGAAGCTACTGGGGAACTGCCTACTGCTAATGATGAAAAGGTAGTACTCGGTACTTTAAATAAAGAGGAAACTGCTACTGCAGAAACGACTGCTACTGAGGAAAAGTCCGATGCAAAAGCAGATGCAAAGGTTACTACCAGTCCTGATCCGAAAGCCACAGCAACTCCAAAGGCTACAACAATACCGGAAGCTACTGCAAAGCCTAAGAGCACTACAAAGCCTGGTACACAGACGGCATCAGTAACAGCTACTACGAAGCCTACTGTAACAGAAAAGCCGAAGAGTACGACTGCACCTGCTGCAACGCCTGCTCCAAAGGCAACAGAGACACCTAAAGCAACTCCTGCACCTACTGCAGCACCGGTAGCATGTCAGCATAAGAGTACCCATGTAGAGAGTTCCCATGATACGTATGAAGTGCCTATTGCTGGTGGATGTTATGAAGTATGGCGTACTGCTACCAGAGTATGTAATGATTGTGGCGCAAATCTGGGGGAGGCCCCAGAAAAGGTAAATGAAGTCCATACCAATGTTGTACATAAGCAGGGTGTAAGTGCAACCTGTACCACAGATGGATATACACAGGTCTGTGGCTGTGATTGTGGTAGCCAGCCTGAAGTTGGTGGAGAAGTCATTCCTGCATTTGGACATGACTATCATGATGTATGCACTGATGAAATTTCAGAGGATCTTACACAGGTAAAGTGGGAAACTGTTTGTTATATCTGTGGAGATGTAGCAAAGACCTGGTGGGAATAGAAGAGTGGAAAAGGAAATAGAATAGAAAGAGATAGGGAATCCGTAAAAGGGTTCCCTATTATTATGCTATAAAATAAATGAAATACAAATATATAGAAAAATGTTTAATCTTATGGTATAGTAATGATATTATTTTAGACAATCGGAGGGTATGTAAAAATGGCACCTATGATTAATATGTTATCGTTACTAAATGATTTACAACAGAATGAATGGCATATCACAGCCTTCCAATTTACATATAAAAACACACATTACATTGTACTTTTTGAAGATATTTCAAATCTTCCATTAGTGAATGGCGAGTATATAGCATTTTTAACATTTATTGACAAATCAAATGAAAATCGCATTTTTCAAACAAAAGCAAATGAATTTAAGTTTTCTGCCAAAGCTAAAGAATTCAGAGAATATTTTAATATTGAATATGCTAATAATTTAGGCGATATATTCAAACAATTTTATTCATATTTTGGCGGATTTATCCCAACATTACGTGTAAAAAATTTCGATAATCAAACACAACAAGCCATTATAAATCAATTAAGCCGTAATGATCATGAAAGTGTGAATAATTTATGTTGTTATGCAGCAAAACGTAATGGAAAACATGATGGAGTACAATACCATAGAACCCCATTTAATAGTGATAAAACAAAATTACTTAGAAGCGCATTGTTTGATAAACTTGGAAAAAATGATAATACAATAAGTTTTTATTATAGAGAAGAAAATCCGCTTGATGATATAGAAATCTATACTCGATTTGCACAACAATATGGAATTAAATAATATTATACTGTATTTTATTTTTTTTCATTTCATCTCTAATATTCCGATATTTTTTATCATTGTAATGCAAAATGGCTTCCTGTAATAGATCGATAGAAACATCATCTATTACATCAGAACCATTAGTGAAAATACCATTATTTAACTTTTCGTATTGCATAGATAATTCCTTTAAGGAATAACAAGTGCATAATACTTCGATATTATATTCTTTTTCTGTCATTACAATATTTTCCTTTCGTATCTCAATATCGTGAGACTTGATATTTTTTAACCATCTCCAAATTTAAATCATAGCAGAGAACTTTTATTATTATATTTATATATGTAAAATACTTTTTGAAATCTGTAGAAAATTAATCGTTTTTTCTGCCAGGGGGAGTCACTCATCATTATCCTTAACATTATTTTCCTTATTCATTATATTTTCATGCTGATAAGATTTACCCACTTCCGCTAATTTTAAGGGTGGATATGCCAAATAGAGCAAATCCATTTGTTTGCTGCCAGGGAAAGGTTTTCTGTGTCGGGAATACCAAAAGCTGGTGTCAGTAAAACTGACGTCAGGTATGATAAAGGGTGTCGGATATACCGATATCCTTTTTCTATTGGTGGAATAGACTAAAGGGATGATATGCAAAGTGCGCCCCCTAGCAGGCAGGAAATAGCGAAGCAGAATATGAAAATGAAGCACATGATTATGAACAAACTAATGATTTAAAATGCTTTAATGACTATAAGATTTATGTTATATCGATAAGTAGCTTAAAGTGGAATTTTGTATGCAAAATGTATGCAAATCATATCAGAGGTCTCCCAAAGCTCCTTTCTATGCGGGTTTTGAGTTTGCGTAAAGGTTCAAGTCCGGCCACCAGCATTCCTCAAATCCATAAAAATTGTGGATTTGAGGATTTTTTTTAGGGTGACTATTGGGTGATCTGCCCTAAAGCTATGCGCACCTTTTCTAAATAATCTGGTTTTGCAAATTTTTAAAAGTTTTTTCTGCATTCATTCGGTTATAGATTCAAATATATAAATAATCACGTCTTTGGAATATTCACCACACATTTTTCAGAGAAATTTAATTGCAGTAGAAAATGCAACATGATAATATAAAGACAGGAAGAGGGGAAACAATGGCAGAAGATAAAAACAGCAAGGTTACGCAGAATCAGGACAGGATCAACAAGCTGATCGATGGACTTACTTTATTCGATGATGACCTGATGAGCCGGGTATTTGATAAGAATATAGAAGCAACGGAGCTATTGCTTAGAATTATTTTGGAGAGAAAGATCAAGGTTATCAGTGTAATCGGACAGGAAGAAATGAAAAGCGCTGCAGTCGGGGGACGTAATATCACACTTGATGTACATGCACTGGATGAAAACGGAGAGAAAATGGACATTGAGGTACAGGGAAACTCCGAAGGTGCTCACATAAGGAGAGCAAGATACCATAGCAGTGTCCTTGATTCCCGAATGTTAAAAGAAGGTCAGGAATTTAAGGAAATCAAGGATTCTTATGTAATCTTTATTTATAAGCGTGACAAATTTCAAGAGGGTTTGCCATTGTACCATATTGACCGATATGTAAGAGAGACCGGGAAACTATTTGAGGATGGCTCACATATAATATATGTAAACGGCAACTATAAGGGTGATGATGAAATCGGATATCTTATGCAGGACTTTCATCAGACAGACCCTGATAATATGCATTACAAAGAACTGTCACAGGGAGTAAGACATTTCAAAGAAGTAGAGGAAGGACGTGATACCATGTGTGAAGCAGTACAGGAATATGCAAAGGAATACGCAAATGAATATGCAAATGAAAAGCAGGCAGCTAATGTGAAAAACCTTATGGAAAGTGCTGGTTTTACAATGGAACGAGCATTAGATTCTTTAAAAATCCAGGGTGAAGAAAGAGAAGCAATTATCCAGTTGTTGCAGAAGTAGTAATAAGATAAAGCTTAAATGTATTGTTGATAGCCATTCCTAATATTGAATAAGTTACTGTTAGATAATTTGCTAAACAATGAAAAGTGGCAGAAACAAAGCTGCCGCTTTTTTGTTTATATGGATATATGCTCAGGTGTAAAGCAAGTATTGGTGTTTTGGAGTAAATGACAGAAAAAAGATCTCATGATAATATGTAAAATAGTAGAAAGTTAAGGGGAGATGTGAAATGATCTATATTACCGGAGACTGCCATGGAAACTTTGAAAGATTCAATACCGATATTTTCCCTGAGCAACTGGAGATGAATAAAGAAGACTATGTAATTATATGTGGAGATTTTGGTGGAATCTGGGATAAAAGCGGTGACAGCAAAAAAGAAGCAATGATATTGAATCAGCTCGAATGTAAGTCATATACAACATTATTTGTTGATGGTAATCATGAAAATTTTGACAGACTGTCCGATTATCCGGTAGACACCTGGAATGGAGGTAAAGTACATAAAATCAGACCTTCTGTGATACATCTTATGAGAGGACAGATTTTTGAGATTGATGGTAAAAGTATATTTACCTTCGGCGGTGCAAGCAGTCATGACATAACCGGTGGAATTTTGGATCCGATGGATCCGAAGTATGGCAAAAAGAAAAAGCAATTAAATCGGGATAAAGTGCCTTATCGCATAAACCATGTGAGCTGGTGGGAGGAAGAACTTCCGTCAGAAGAAGAGATGATGGAAGGCTGTAGGAACCTTGAAAAACATGATAATACAGTGGATTATATCGTGACGCATTGCTGTGCATCCAGCACACAGTTATTACTTGGGGGTACAGCATTCAAACCTGACAGAGAAACAGACTACTTTGAAAAGATTCTTCATAAAGTAAAATTTAAGAAATGGTTTTTCGGTCATTATCATAACAATAGAAATGTGAGTGACAGAGAAATCCTATTATATGAGCAGATAATAAGAATTTTGTAGAAGGAAAGTTTTTAGCTAAACAGAACAATTATGTTCATAAAAACAATTTAAATTCTGAGGTGATAATTGTGGAGCAGAAAGATTTGATTTTCCTTTTTATATTCGTTCTTTTGTGTTTTGTATTATTACTCGTTGTCATGACAATTATGCGAAATCCGTTTCAATTTCCATACATGACAATTTATATTGATATTTCAGGCAAACGAAATGTGAAAGCCGAAGATTATATTGACCGCTATTTGATCAACAATAAATTTGATTTTATAAAATTACATGAGGAGAAAATAAAAAAATGGAAGAAGGATTGTAATTATACAATACGAAGTTCCATGTTGGAGGAATACAGACAAAAGCAATATAACAAAATTTTGGACGAAGGGAAAACGTATCAGTTTATATTTCAGAGACTGCAAACTCGGTATTATCAGAGGAATTATACAAAAACAGCTTACAAAATCATGAATGAAGATAAAATGTTTTGCTGTAGTTATGATTATCTTCTTGATAGATATCGAAAACTGTCAATGATAGAATTGGCTTGTCCACTATCAGAATATGAATCTAAAAATCAGAGAAAGTTAATGACGAAAGAGTTGCGGAGGCAGATTATGATTCGCGATGATTATACCTGCCAGATTTGTGGAAAATATATGCCAGATGAAGTAGGGTTACAGATAGATCATATCATTCCTGTATCCAAAGGAGGAAAAACAATTCCATCAAATTTACAGACACTGTGTTCTAAATGTAATGGTAAAAAAGCAAATAAATTATAACGGTGTGTCCTTGAAGGGATTGCCTTTGTACCATATCGACCGATATGTAAGAGAGACGGGGAAACTTTTTGAGGACGGATCACATATAATTTATGTAAACGGCAACTATAAGGGCGATGATGAAATCGGACATCTTATGCAGGACTTTCATCAGACAGACCCTGATAATATGCATTACAAAGAACTGTCACAGGAAATAAGACATTTCAAAGAAGTAGAGGAAGGGTTCCGGATGTCCGGGTGGACATCCGTTTAGAATCGACCGGAGTGGAACGGAGATCTTGATACCATGTGTGAAGCAGTACAAAAATATGCAAAGGAATGTGTAAATGAAAAGCAGGCGGCAAATGTGAAAAACATTATGGAAGATACTGGATTTACCGTGAAACAAGCATTAGACGAGGCAGATTGGCTTGCAGAAGATAGTAACGAAAGAATGACACATGAAGAAGTGTTTCGCACGCTGAAGAGCAGAGTAACAATTCCTTTTACACTTCATGGAATAGAAGAAAATCTCACCGTAGAATATACGCAAGGTACAGATCCCAGGGAAATTGGCTATGATGCCCTTCAGGGATTTCCGATAGATAAAATATGTTGCACAGGTTATCCGGTAATGCATGGTTACTTTGAACATATGAATGCGACCGGTTATCGGAGATCCTGTGGGTTCATTCAATTCGTGGAAAGAATTGAAAATTATGGGGAAAACAGAGAGCTTTCCGTAGATGTCAGTGATGAAAATCTGGAAAAAGGGAATCCATATTTTGCGTATGGTTATCCGGCAGAAATATTTGATGCTCCCTGTTGTAATTTGGCTGGGTGTAGACACTTGAAATGGACAGCTTATACCTATCTAGTAGATCTGCCCTCTCGAATGAATAGCAATAAACTGAAATTCCTGGGCGGATACTCCTGGGGATATGAAGAGGATGAGAACGGTCCACAGAGATTACTACCGCTAGAGATATTGACGGAAAATGACTGGGAAAAGCATGCAACGGAAAAAGGAATATTAAAGGTGTTCCCAATATAGGGAGGCTGTACTGTTAAGTTATGAAGAATAGATATAAACGAAAATTGATATTCGTTATTGCAATTTTAAGTTTAAGCTTAGTATGCTGTAAAAGTAAAACAGAGCCAATTAATAATATTGCATCATGGACACTGGATGATGGTTGGACAATAAATGGAAAGGATGAAATATGGTATTTTGGATTTTCTAAGAATAAAGTTTTGTTTTGCGCAAAACTGTTGGATGAAAATGCGGAATCAGAATTTGAAACGACAATGAGAACGCTCAAATTAAATAATGATTAAAGTTCAGATACGCATGATACGAATTACGAAGAAGGTTATTTTGACCGGAAAACTTGTTGTTGAAGGAACGTCGTATGTGTTTGAGTTCAAGACATTTGAAGTTAAAATTCCGGTTGATGAGGAATATCCAGATATTTTGGACTATATGGATTCCATAGAGGTTACTGATTATAGTAAGAATAATTTCCCCGAGATTGGCAGTCGGAAAATAGTGACAAAAAATCACTGGAAAAATGACCATATAAAAACAGCAGATCCCGCCAGATCTGCTGTTTTTCTCTGTGTATATGAGCGTGAAAAACACACTTCTATCATAAAATAAAGGATACTTCGTTACTTAGAACTTTTCAGCGAAGCTCTTGTAATACTCGTCAAAAAACTCGTTAACCTTTTCCATGATCTTCTTCATAATATTCACCCTTAACCTTTCCAAGACAAATGAACTGTTGACTTTGTTGTTACGCTTAAGGGGTCAGGCCTGACTTCCTTTTGATGATTATAATTTACCATATTGCGCTTATAATGTGAAATACATATAATAGAAGTATAATAATACCTAAAAGGTATAATAAAAGAAAATACAACATGTTACAAAATAGAAAGATTAAGTTGGTTTTTGGAAAAAGCATGGAAGGAGGATGCTGGGAAGATGGAATTGCGGCATATCCGGTATTTCAAGGCAGTGGCGGAGGAGAAAAGTTTCACGAAAGCCGCGGAGCAGCTGGCGATCGCGCAGCCGCCCCTGAGCCGTCAGATCCAGGATCTGGAGGCGGAGCTGGGGACGACATTGTTCCTTCGGACACCCCATAAAGTGTCCCTGACAGAAGAGGGAGAGCTTTTCCTGCAATATGCGAATCAGATCCTGGATCTGGTGAACCGGTCGGAGGAGGATGTCAGAGAGCGCAAGGAAGGATTGCAGGGAACCTTGTATATCGCGTCGGTAGAGGGCTGCGGTCCCAGGCTGTTTGCCGAGTGGATCGCCGGATTTCAGCAGAGACATCCTCATGTACAGTACAATCTGTGGAACGGCAACACAGATGATGTGAATAACCGCGTAACGAAGGGATTGTGTGAGATTGCTATGATCACGGCCCCTTATAACACAGAGGAATTCCATGTGCTGCCGGTGTATGAAGAACCCTGGGTGGCAGTGATCCCCAAGGGACATGCATTGTATTCCTGGGAAAATGATCCGGTGAAGCCCTCGGAGCTGTTGCCCTATGATCTGTTGATTCCCTCCAGAGAATCCAGAAAAGGTGAAATCGATAAATGGTTCGAGGGAACGGGGCATGCACCGGTGATCCGGGGGCGCATCGCTCATATGATGAATGCTTATGAGCTGAGTCTGCACGGAGTCGGGATCTCCATTTATCCGGCATCCATTTCTTCCCTGATCCGGGACAAGGATGTCTGTGTGCGGGAAGTGGAGCATCCCGATGCCCATGCGTCCTATGCACTGATCTGGAATAAAAATCATACCCTGTCCCATGTGGCTGAAGAATTTATTGCTTATGTAAAAGAAGAATCCGGACAGCAGGTGTACTATGTCTGAATTAACGCAACCGATACGTCATTCACATTTGTGCCGGTAGCTCCTGCCTTGTCAAAAGAAAGGAAAGCCCTTATACTTGGAAGCAGGAGGAAAATACGATGAACATTACAGTATATCTGGGAGCAAATGAAGGAAATGATCCTTCTCTTAGAAAAGCGGTGCGTGAGCTGGGAACCTGGATCGGTGAAAGCGGTAACCGCCTGGTGTACGGTGGATCCAAATCCGGTCTTATGGGAGAGATCGCGGAGAGCGTATTACAGGCAGGCGGCGAGGTGACCGGCGTGGAACCGCAGTTTTTCATTGATATGGAATACCAGTATGATGCCATTACGGAGCTGATCGTCACAAAGGACATGGCAGAACGCAAGACGAAAATGATCGAACTGGGAGATGTATTTATTGCCTTTCCCGGCGGAACCGGAACGTTGGAAGAAATCGCGGAGGTGATGTCCAAGGTGTCACTGAAGCATCTGGAGGCACCCTGCATCCTCTATAACCTTAACGGCTATTATGACAGCCTGAAAGCACTGTTATCACATATGACGGAGCTGGGATTGTCCTCCCCGGAGAGACAGGAAGGCATTTATTTTGCCAGGGATCTGTCGGAAATCCGCAAGATCATAGAAAATCAGCGGAGCAATGCAACGATCACTCCGCCGGAAAATACACACGGTATAGGAAATCAGCTAGGCTAACAGGTGAAAACACATAACTGCAATGCCCAGCACCACCAGAATCACACCGGTGACACGGTTCAGGGTCCTGGGGGTTGCCTTGTTGGCGAACAGTGCAGCAATCCGCGCCCAGATCAGGGTAAATACAACGCACAGGATCCATACTGTCCAGTCGGGCATGCCGCCGATGGCAAAATGGGAGGCAGCGCCGGTAAATGCGGTAAATGCCATGATGAAGACGCTGGTTCCTACAGCGGTCTTCAGTTCATAACCCAGGACAGAAGTCAGGATCAGCAGCATCATCATACCGCCGCCGGCGCCGACGAAACCGCAGATGAAGCCGATCATCATGCCGCATACCAGAGACTGGAGGGCTCTTTTCTTTGCGGAGACGCCCTGCATGGCTTCCTTGGTGGTCATTACGGGACGGACAATGAATTTGATACCTAACAGGAAAGTCATGAACACGGAGAAATTCCCCATGGTAGCGGAAGGTACCAGGCTGGATACGTAGCTGCCTACGACGGTAAATGCCAGTACACTTCCCATCATGATCAGGCCGTTTTTGATATCAATGTTTTTATTTTTTGCATAGGTATATGCGGACACTGCGCTGGCCAGCACATCTGAGGACAGAGCAATGCCTACCGCCAGATACGGATCCATACCTAAGAAGGTGATCAGCATGGGACTGATAACGGCCGCAGCACTCATTCCGGCGAAACCGGTGCCCAGGCCGGCTCCCATGCCGGCGAAAAAGGTGACAAGAATAGTGATCAGGATCTGCATTTATTTATCTCCTTTCAGGATATTGTCCATATTTTCTTCCATGACATGAAGCATGTGGAAAAAGATTTCTTTGCTTGCATCATCAGTGCCATCGAGCAGAGTATCTTTGAAAATGCCCTGTATCATGCGGCCCTTTTCGATGACATCCCGCGCCTTTTCCGTGCAGAACAGCAGTGTCTTGCGGCGGTCATCGGGAGCTTCTCTGCGTTCCAGATAGCCCTCCCGTACCAGTTTGTCTACATTGACGGATACGAGGTTCGCTTTGATCTTGCGGATCTCGACAACATCACTGGCGGTCCGGTACTCGGGATTGTTGCCGAAGAACATGAGAATGTCAAAAGCTGTCTGCGGAAGCTTTAATTGCTGACATAGAGGCTTGCACATGGTGTTGTAAGCCAGATTGAATTTTTGCACGAATTCAATATCGGTATTCATTCGAAGGCTTCCTTTCTTAGCATTATGGTATTATGCGTACATAATAGCTACAAAGAGTAAATCGGTGATATTACAAAAGTGAATAATTCAAATTTGAAATAATTGCTATATCGCATAGTATTACAGATAGTTTTTGAAGTCAAGCATAAGATGTTTTATTTCATAAAAAATTTATATAAATTATACTATCGTAAACATCATTTCGATATGTTATAATTTATTTGATGCAAGGGTCAAAAGGTCTAAGCCCACATGAGCTTGCTCATAAGTGGGTGAAAGACCTTAGGACCCGCCCCGATATGAGCATAAAAGTGGGATGATAATCCCACGATATGCGAATAGAGGGTAGGGTGCTATGTGCCAGTGGCACATGTTTAGCACGGACCGAAGCGGAGCGGAGAAGTGAGAGTGCGTAGCACGGAGCAATCCGTAGGCATCAAAGTTGGGGGCTTTTGACCCTGACATCATTTACATTAGGGTGCATACAGAGGCTGTGGGCATACAGAAGAAAGTGCCGGGAGGAGACATGAGTATTAATAAATATGACGAACAGAAATTCTGGGAGGAAGTGGATATCCTGTTCCCGGATATTGTAAAAGCCATTACTTCTCTGGCGAAAAAATCCTACATATCCATAACCAACCTGCGGAACGGCGTGACATGGTGGTCCGAGAAGGCGATGGAATATTTTGGTATGCAGGAGAACTATACCATCCGCGGACAAGAAAAATCAAAAAGATCGATTCATTCGGATGATCTGGAGGATTTCCGGAGGGGATTCCAGGAGAGAGTTGCGGGAAAAAATATGGACGAGCCCTGGGAATACCGGGTGCGGGACGGAAGTACCTACAACCGGATCAGTGCCAGGGCGAGAATGCTGAATGATAAGGATGGAAAGCCTTTTGTGATCGTAATACGATATAACAACTACGGTATTTCCGACGAGGTGGATGCAACCACCGGATTGCATACGGAACCGGCGCTGGATCGGGAGATCAGGGAATTCCTGGAGGAAAGCGGACAGGGGACTCTGCTGAAGATCGGACTGGATCAGTTCAGTCATATCAATGTTATGTACGGTGCAGCTTTTTCGGATAAGATTCTGAACTGTGCGGCACAGGAGCTGTTGCGCCTGTTAAAGGGAAAAGGATATGTATACCGGCTCTCCGGTGCGAAATTTGTGATCAGCTTTAAAAAGGTATCCAAAGAGGAGCTGCAGCAGATATATGATGAGATTGTAGAAGTTTTCGAAAATACAGAGGTGGAGGGGAAAAAGATCCCTCTGAAGGTATCTGCCGGTGCAATATTTATGGAACCTTATATGAAGGAGACAAATGCGGTCCGCAGCCGTCTGACCTACGCGTTGAACCATTCCCGGCTTGAGCATCATGGAGAGCTGGTGATTTTTAATGATGAGATCTGTGGCAGTGACGAGAACCAGTTTGAACTGATCGGTGTGATCCATCAGTGTGCTACTCATAACTTTGAAGGCTTCCGGATGTTCTATCAGCCGATTGCTGATACGAAGACCGGCAAGATCCGGGGAATGGAAGCGCTACTCCGTTGGGAACTGGAACCTTACGGGATGGTGTCCCCCGGTGTGTTCATGGAATGGCTGGAACAGGATCCCTGTATTTTTGATCTGGGGAACTGGATCCTTCGGACAGCACTTACGGATGTACAGAAGCTTCGCAAGGAGACGGAAGGCTTTTTCGTTAATGTCAATGTGGCGGCGGCACAGCTGGAGCGCAGAGAGTTCCGCAGTGCGGTTATGAATATTTTAAAAGAGACCGGTGCAAAACCGGAAGAGCTTTGCCTTGAATTGACAGAACGATGCAGAGATCTGGATATTCAATTTCTGCGCAGGGAGGTAGAATTTTTCCATTCCCAGGGGATCAAGATTGCACTGGATGACTTCGGCACAGGCAACAGTTCCTTAAGTCTGGCACTGGAGCTTCCTTTTGACGAACTGAAGGTAGATATGAGCTTCATCCGTGATATTAAGCAAAAACCTCAGAATCAGGCCATGGTGCAGTCTATCGTGGATTATGCCAGGAGGACAAACACCGAAACCTGTATTGAGGGTATTGAGGATAAGGAAGTCAGCGACTATATCGAGAAATTTGGATCTACCTGGCAGCAGGGATATTACTATTCCAAACCGGTACCCATCGAACAGTTTGAGGAAGTGCTGCGGAAAAACGAGACAGAAAAGGACAGATAACAGCACATGGAAAAGATCCTGTTATTTCATGGAGATACGGAAACAGAGCGGAAGGTACGAAATGTTGCCAATCGTCTGAAAATGAATATGACAAGCATGTCAGATCCGGATTCGGACAGCCTGCTGGAGGATCTGGCGCAGGGCAGAGAGGTCTCACAGGATGTGTCGGCGAATCCGGAGGCGAGTCTGTTGCTGTTCTGCGGACTTCGTGAGAAAAGGCTGGATAAACTCCTGTTTGAACTTCGCCGGGAGGAAGTGACTGTGGAGTACAAGGCGATTCTGACACCGGTCAACCGTACATGGACACTGCGGCATTTATATCTGGAAATGCAGCGGGAAAAAGCTGCAATCTCAAGAAAATCTTAAGAATTTTTTGTGGACAAACATAGGACTTTAGGGATACAATGTATTTTAGAGTGCCGGTCGAGAGACCGGATAGAACAAACAGATGAAAGGAAGCATTCATGAAAAAGAAAGTACTTGCAGCAATTTTACTTGCAGTAGGCGTTCTGACCGGCTGTGGAAACAGTGAGCCGATCTCTTCTCCGATCCAGACCGTAGAAGCAGAGCCTATTGCTACCGATACCAAGGAGGTAGAGCAGCCTGCCGCAACTGAGTCTTCCGCGGATGAAGTTGCACCGGAGCACTCCTATCGCAGCGAACTTACCAACGAGTGGATCGATGAGGATCTGAAGGATCAGCGCCCCATCGCAGTAATGGTAGATAACGAGAGAACCGCACTTCCTCATTTCGGTGTGGCAGATGCCGATGTAGTATATGAGATCATGAACAGTACCCTGAACGACAGAATTACCCGTTTCATGGTAGTGGTAAAGGATTGGGATAAGATCGAGCAGCTGGGCAGTATTCGTAGTGCCCGCCCTACCAATTTTATGCTGGCAGCAGAGTGGAATGCAGTTCTGTGTCATGATGGTGGTCCCTTCTTCATCAATGACTGGGTGGCAAAGGATTATTCCGCGAACTTCAGCGGCGGCTTTGCCCGTTACAGCAACGGTAAGGCAGCAGAGTTCACCGAGTATATCACTTATGATAAGTACACCAACACCCAGAAGGGCAAGACCTATGATGGTCTGAAGCAGCGTTTTGCAAATTCCAAGTATACCACTACTTACAATGATTACTATCAGGGACCTCACTTCAAATTTGCAGACGGAGAAGTTACCTTTGATGATAGAAGTGATGCTATCAGCGCTACTACCATTGAGCTTCCTTTCAAGCACAATGGTTCTACTCTGAAGTACAACGAAGAGACCGGAACCTATGATTACTATGAGTATGGTTCTGCACACAAGGATGCTGACAGCAATGCACAGCTCACTTTCGAGAACGTTATTCTGCAGGATACCACTTTTGCAGAACTGGGTGAAGGCTACCTGATCTACAATGCCATCGACTCCGGACGCTCCGGTTACTACATTACTCAGGGTAAGGCTATCGAAGTTACCTGGACCAAGTCTTCCGAGAATGCTATCACACATTACTATGATGCGAAGACCGGTGAGGAGATCCAGATCAATACCGGTAAGACCTATATCTCTCTGATCCCCAGCGATGGTTGGAGCAGCCTTGTAATCAAATAAGTCTGATCATGACCGCAGAATTAAGAATAAGATCCCTTCCGCAGGCAGATGCCGTGGGAGGGATTTTTTGTATATAGGAGTGATGGATATAAAAGATAATAAATAAGTATTTTGATGCGGGAAACCCTAAAAATGCCGTGGAAACCACTGAAAAATTAACGTATAATACAATTTAGATTAAGAAAGATATATCTAAGAACAACTTAGGAGTGATGGCAATGAAAACGGCTAAAAAATATAATCCGGATCTGATATTGCACGGAAATCTGATCAGAGCGATCCTGTCTCTGGCAATTCCCGTAGTGATCAACAGCTTTTTGCAGACGATGTATAACCTGACGGATACTTACTGGCTGGGAAAAATCGGAACAGAGCAGCTGGCGGCAATCAATCTTGTGACACCGATGCAGAATATTATTACGAATTTCGGCAGCGGCATCACTGTGGCCGGTGCAGTCCTCATTGCGCAGTATATCGGCGCTGGGGAAAAAGAGGATGCCAGATCCATGGCAAACCAGATTTTCGCCTGTGCCATGGGATTTGCGGTGGTCTGTGCTACGCTCTGTTTTCTGGGGACACCGGCGATTGTGAACTGGCTGGGAGCAGACGGAGGAACTGCGTATTATGCAAGAGTCTACCTGCGTGTAGTCATCTGGGATATGCCATTCTTATATATGGTCAACATTTTTTCCGCAGTACATCAGGCACAGGGAGATACGGTACGCCCTATGTTTCTGAATCTGGGTGGCATCACGCTGAATCTGTTCCTGGATCCGTTTTTCATGATCATCCTGGATCTGGGAACTGCCGGTGCAGCACTGGCTACGCTATTGGCGAAAGCAATTCCGGCCATGGTGGCTTTCGGACTTCTGTGCAGACAGGAAAATGATATCTGCCTGAACCGTGCGTACATGCGATTACAGAAGGAAAAACTGGGAATGATCCTTAAGATCGGTCTGCCTACCGCTATCGGCGGAAGTACCATGCAGCTGGGATTTCTGCTGATGAGTAAAAACGTGTTTGTCTACGGGACGGAAGCCATGGCGGCTTATGGCATCGGCAACAAAGTGAATGGACTGATCACGCTGCCCTCCAATGCCATCGGCTCGGCAACGGCCACCATCGTGGGGCAGAACATGGGAGCGAAGCAGTCGGACCGTGCAGAGAAGGGGTATCGTTTTTCCATGTGGATATCGGTTGTATTTTTGTTCATAGGTGGTATGATCTTATCAAGAGATATGATCTCCACGGCTATTGTCAGGATCTTCTCTAAGGATGCGGAAGTCGTGGGCATGGCAGCGGACTTTTTAAGTGTTATGGCATTCTGGTGCTTTACCAATGGCGTATACAATACGACCTCCGGTTTGTTCCAGGGAACCGGCCATACGGAGGTGACCATGGCCATCGATGTGACCAGATTGTGGGTATTCCGTTTCCTGACACTGTGGTTCTGCGAGAGCGTCCTGCATATGGGCGTGCGCAGTGTCTGGTATTCCGTGGTGATCAGTAATGGCATTTCTGCGTTGATCCTGTATGTTTTGTACCGCTGTGGCATCTGGAAGAAGACCAGGATCAAGGTGGGAAAAGAGGAAGCCACTTAAGGAGTACTATGGAGAATAAGAAATCCCATAAGAAAAGTTTTCGAATTTATTTAAGCATCGTTGCAGTTCTTTTACTGCTTCAGGTCGTTGCCTGGAGCAGCAGAAGCCTCAGCGATGCTTATATTGATTATATTTTCCCAATCTGGGTCAATACCTACGGAAGGATTACAGGGTTGTTTCCCTTTTCCGTGGGCGAATGGTTGATTGTGGCAGGGATTCTGGTGGTGCTTGCTGCGGTTGTGCTGGGATGCAGTTTGCTGATTCCGGCGTGCAGACATTCGGAAAAGTACTGCCGGGGAGTGAAGGGATATTTTGGTTTTTTTGCATGGACGTTGCTTGCCGTATTTGCCATTATGACGCTGAATTGTACCATGATCTATCATGGGTCTACATTTTCGGAGAAATATTTCGGTGAAGAGGAAGCGCAGGAGCAGACAACACAGGAACGAACGGAGGAACTGCTTCGGATCTACAATGATATCGTCCGGCACTGTAATGAGCTCAGTGAGGTCATGGAACGGGATGACAGTGGTGCCGTGGTGTACTGGGGTGGTGTGGACAGCCGGGGTAATGCGGTGGATATGGAGGATAAAGCCATCGATGTGATGCAGAGCCTGGGGAAAAGGTATGACCAGCTGGATGGTTATTATCCCCGGCCGAAGGCTATGTTTTTCTCGGATTTTATGTGTCAGATGTATATGTGTGGCTATTATTTCCCGTTTTCCATGGAGGCAAATTACAATGATGTCATGTACATCATGGAAAAACCGGCAACCATGTGTCATGAGCTGGCTCACATCCGGGGGTATATCTATGAGGATGAGGCGAATTTTATTGCATTTCTGGCCTGCGTAGAGTCGGATGACAGTACTTTTCAATATGCGGGTTACTTAAGTGTGCTGAATTATGTGGCAAACGATCTGTATAAGACTAGACTGGCGGATCCGGACAGCTATGCGGCGGCCAGAGAGGCGGTACATCCGTTACAGGTATTACAGCAGGTGCAGGAGGACAATATCTTTGTCACAGAAGAGCAATGGGAGAGAATCAACGGAAAAGCTGTGGTGAATACGGAGACGGTGGACAGTGTTTCAGATACCCTGACCAATGCTTCACTGAAATTGAATGGTGTTTCGGATGGCATGATCAGCTACAACCGGGTGGTGGAGCTTTTACTGCAATGGTACGGGGAAAAAGAGGAGTTTTAACCGTATCATTTGTAGGAGATAGAGGAATAATTGCAAAAATTTAAAATTTTTTTGATAAGGTACTTGACATTTGGACGAAATTTGTGTAGACTACGATTGTTGTGATGCAGAGCAGTCATGAAACGAGATTGCAAGTAGGATTAAGTTGCGGGCCCAGATAGCTCAGTTGGTAGAGCAGAGGACTGAAAATCCTCGTGTCACTGGTTCGATTCCGGTTCTGGGCATTTGTAATATGCAAAAATAAATATTTATGGGATACTAGCTCAGTCGGTAGAGCACTTGACTTTTAATCAAGTTGTCGGGGGTTCGAATCCCCCGTGTCTCATTGCAGAGAGATCAATATACGGTTTGTATATTGATCTCTTTTAATTTATGCGAGCAACGAGCCAAAGTCCGTGCTTGCACGAGACCTTGGCGACTGCTGCGATAACTTGAGAAACTCGCGAAGCGTGTTTCTCATAGTTTTTCCAGGCACAAGAGAACCTATATCAGACCATTGCCTGCACAAGAATGATATGCTAAAATAATTCGTCGGAAACAAAGAAATCAACGAAAGAGATTTAAAATCGAAATGGAAAGTAAAGTAAAAGAACTGCGTTACGCAATCGTACAGTCCATACCAGTCATGCTGGGATATCTTTTCCTGGGATTTGCCTTTGGACTGATGCTGAATGATGCAGGATACGGCTTCTGGTGGGCCTTTTTTATCAGCTTGTTTGTGTATGCGGGAAGCATGCAGTTTGTGTTGGTCACCTTGCTGACGGTGGGAGCAAGTCTGTGGTATACACTGATCATGACGTTGTTTGTCAATGGCAGACACATATTTTACGGACTTTCTTTTGTAGAAAATTTCAAAAAAATGGGTATAACATATCCTTATATGATCTTTTCCCTTACGGATGAGACGTTTTCTCTGTTATGTGATCTGAAAGTTCCTGAGGGAATGCGTGAGGAACGGGTCAGCTTCTACATTTCTCTGTTGGATCATTGCTATTGGATTCTGGGAAGCTGTGTAGGTGCACTGGCCGGAAGTGTCCTGCCAATCGACACTACGGGAATTGATTTTTCCATGACGGCATTATTCACAGTTATAGTAGTCAACCAGTGGATGGATACGAAAGAACATAAACCGGCAGTCATCGGAGGCGTTGTCGGAGTTCTGTGTTTACTGGTACTGGGCGCAGACACCTTTTTATTACCTGCATTGACCATTGCCGCAATCATATTATTAGGAGTTAAGAAAAAATGTTACATTCCGTCGCAATCATAGCAGTTGCAGCTATTGTTACTTTGATCATACGGGCAGTTCCTTTCGTGGCATTTGGTGGAAAGAGAGAGGTTCCGGAAACAGTCACATATCTGGGAAAAGTACTCCCGCCGGCCATTATGGTGATTCTTGTTATTTACTGTGTAAAAGAAATTAATCTGTTTACCGGCAGTCATGGAATTCCGGAATTGTTGTCTATTGCCGTGGTGGCATTGCTTCATATCTGGAAGAAAAATACGTTGCTGAGTATAGCTGTAGGGACCATACTTTATATGATATTAGTGCAAGTAGTATTCTAAAACAGTGTGAAAAGGCTTTTTTTCAGCCTTTTCACACTGTTTTTTTACGAAATTAAATGCTATAATGAGCGCAACAGAAATAAGATGAGGGAGAAACAGAAGATAAAATGGAAACCGATAACAAAGAATTAAAAGAAGAAACAACAAAGAAAGAGGCTGATAAGAAAGAAACGGAGAGCAAAGAGGAAACAAAACAGCCTGTGGAAGAGACAGCGGTACAGAAGAAAAAGAGCAAAAAATGGATTGGTATTGTAGCAGCTGTAGTTGCAGTAATTCTATTGGCATATGGTGGTGTGGCAATTTACTACCAGTCTCATTTCCTGAATCATACTTATATCAATAACAGTGATTGCAGTAATATGACGGCGACAGAGGTAGCGGCGATCATGGATCAGCAGTCACAGCAGTATAGTTTACAGATTCTGGGCAGAGATGAGAACGGTGTGCAGGAAGAGATCGGTACGATCACAGCATCTGAGATTGGAATGTACTGGGTGGATACTTTGAATGCGGCACAGGAGCTTTTGAACAGACAGAATGAATTCCTGTGGATTGAGATGCTGTGGAGTACGCAGAATCATGATGTAGTTCAGGGTGTGTCCTATGATGCAGACAAATTGCAGGAACAACTGGCACAGATGCCTGCACTGCAGAACAAAAATATGATTGCACCGGAAGATGCTTATATCAGTGAATATTCCGAGAAGAACAAGAATTATGAAATCATTCCGGAGACCATGGGAATAGAGTTGAACAACAACCTGGTAGAAGAAGTAGTATCCACAGCAATCATGCAGGGAGATACCACGGTAGATCTGGAGGAGCAGGGCTGTTATGAAACTGCCAAAATAACGGCAGAGGATGCAGCGTTGGTAAAAGCCTGTGATACCATGAATAAATGGGTCAGCGCACAGATCACCTATGACTGGAACGGCAATAAGGTTGTCGTTGACGGAGATACGATCCATGAGTGGATCCAGACGGATAACAAGGATCCCCAACTGGACGAGGAAGCAATCGAGGAATTCGTAGCAGAGCAGGCCAAAGAATACGATACCTATGGCAAAAAGAGAAAGTTTACCACAGTTCAGGGAATCGAGCTTACCTTGCCCAGCGGAGCTTACGGCTGGAAGACCGACCGCGAGGAAGAGGTCAAAGAATTGACAGCTTCTATTGAAAAGGGAGAAAACATCGACAAGGAACCAGTATACAGCAGCAAGGGAGCACAAAAGGGAAGTGACGATATCGGTAATTCCTACGTGGAAATTGATCTGACGAATCAGCATCTTTATCTGTTCCAGAATGGAAGCATTGTATTGGAGACAGATTTTGTATCCGGTAATATGAGCAAAGCGGGCTGCATGACCCCTCCCGGAGTGTTCGGACTGACCTATAAGACAAAAAATGCCGTATTACGCGGTGCGGATTATGAGACGCCGGTAAACTACTGGATGCCTTTTAACGGAAATGTCGGAATGCATGATGCTACCTGGAGAGGAAGCTTCGGTGGAACCATCTATCTGACATCAGGCTCTCACGGTTGTGTCAATCTGCCACTGAATATGGCGGCAGCTATTTATGAATATGTATCTACCGGTTTCCCGGTAGTATGCTATTACTATTAATGCGAATCAGTGTGACTATAGATGATGGGATATTGAGAAGGAAGGCAGTTCTATGAAACAGCGTTCAGCAAAAAAAGTGCAGAAGTGGAAAGAGAGATTTGAAAGAGAACGACAGTTAAGGCAGGAGATCCGGGCGGTAGCACCGGATATTCTGCGTTCTAAGAACTTTCGCTCCACACGTTCACATGTACAGCACGGTAACATGACAGTCAATGATCACAGTATGAATGTGGCAAAATATAGTCTTGCCATCAGCGAGAAGCTGCATATTCCCTGTGAAAAAAAGGATTTGATCCGTGGGGCATTATTGCATGATTACTTTCTGTACGACTGGCACACGCCGGATCATATCAGCCCCCATAAGCTGCATGGCTTTTATCATCCGGGAAGAGCGCTTCACAATGCACAGAAGGAATACCATCTCACTCCCAGGGAAAAAGATATTATAAAAAAACATATGTGGCCGCTAACAATCTCCGCAGTTCCCATGTGTCGTGAAGCCTGGATCGTCACCATGGCAGACAAATGGTGTTCGTTTATGGAGACATTTCATGTACATAAGGGACATGGAGCCCTGATCGAGAAGCTTCGGAAGATTGAAGAGGAGCAGGGAAAATAAAAGGGTGGAAACCCAAAACAGGAGAATGATGGAATTGGGTGAATTATACCGGAGATTAAAAGACTACAGTAAGACAGATTATTATCCTTATCATATGCCGGGACATAAGAGACTGCTTTATGGAGAATTCCCCCGGGAGATCATGGATATCGACATCACGGAGATTGATGGATTTGATAATCTACATGCTCCAGAGGAAATCCTAAGACGAGTACAGGACGAGGCAGCCGGACTGTACGGCGCAGACGAGAGCTTTTACCTTATCAACGGAAGTACCTGCGGAGTTCTGGCGGCAATCAGTGCGGCGGTTCCGAGGGGCGGGCGGATCCTTATGACCAGAGGAGCCCATAAATCTGCGTATCATGCGGCATATCTGAGAAATTTAACAGTTTCTTATCTGTATCCGGAAATGATGGAGGAGTATGATATTTATGATGCGGTAACTCCGGAACAGATCGCAGAGGCATTCAGCCGGGAGCCTGTTCCGGATGCGGTATTTCTGGTGTCACCCACTTATGAAGGCAGGATCGCAGATATAGAGACGATCGCAAAGCTGGTACATAGTAAAGGAATTCCTCTGATCGTGGATGAAGCCCATGGTGCTCATCTGGGACTGGCGGAAGGATTTGCGAAGAACAGCTGCCAGTGTGGCGCGGATCTGGTGATCCACAGTGTTCATAAGACTTTGCCGGCACTGACACAGAGCGCGTTGCTTCATGTCAACGGAAGACTGGTCGACAGAGAGCGTTTGCGCAGGTTTTTGCATATTTATCAGTCCAGTAGTCCATCCTATGTACTAATGGCAGGAATTGACAATGCACTACAGCTGGTAAAGGAGCAGGGAGATTATCTGTTTGCCCGGTTGCAGGTGAATTATCTGAGAATGCTGACAGAACTGTCAGAATGCAGGAACCTTCATTTCCTGCCGCTGGATGCCAGACAGGATATCGGAAAACTGGTGATATTATCTCCAAAGGCAGGTTTGTCAGGACAGCAGATTTATGATATTCTATTAGAGGAGTACCACTTGCAGTTGGAAATGGCAGCTGCAGATCATAGTCTTGCGATGTTCACCATAGGAGACAGTGACGAGGCATACACAAGAATGACGGATGCATTGCTTGCCATCGATCGTGACATATCTGCGGGAAAGTGGCAGACGCAGCCACAGACGGAAGGCGGAGATTCCAGAGAGACATCTCTCTATCACATGCAGCCGGAAGTCATTCTGTCTCTTGCGGATGCATGGGATGCCGAAAAAGAGGAGATTCCTCTGGCACAGGCTGCAGGCAGGATTGCAGGAGATTTTGTGAATCTGTATCCTCCCGGAATTCCGGTGCTGGTACCGGGAGAACAGATCGAAGAGATCCATTGCCGAAAGCTTGCGGAGTATTTCAGAAAGGGTCTGAAGGTACAGGGAGTCACCGAAAAAGACGAATATTGCATTACCGTAGTCAAAAATCAAAAAAAATAGCAGCAGAAAGGATTTAGCCTGTATGAGAAAAACCAAAATTATTTGCACCATCGGTCCGGCCAGTGAGAGTGAGGAGAAATTAAGAGAATTGATGCTTGCAGGCATGAACGTGGCACGTTTTAACTTTTCCCATGGAAGCCATAAGGAACAGCTGGTTAAATACAACAGAGTACTGAAAGTACGAAAAGAACTGGGATTGCCGGTAGCAACTTTGTTGGATACCAAAGGACCGGAGATTCGTCTGCGTGATTTTGAGGGCGGTAAGGTAGAGCTGGTATCCGGTCAGCAGTTTGTCCTGACAACGGAAGAAATCATGGGAACAGCGGAAAGAGCCACTATTTCCTACAAAAATCTGAAAAATGACATCAATGTCGGAACAACGATCCTGATCGATGACGGTCTGATCGAGATGACGGTAGAAGAGATCAAAGGAGAAGACATTGTATGTAAGGTCATAAACGGCGGTTTTGTATCGAATCATAAGGGTGTCAATGTGCCGGGAGCGATTCTGTCCATGCCTTATATCAGTGAGGTGGATCTGGCAGATATTGTGTTTGGTGTAGAGCACGGATTTGACTTTATCGCAGCTTCCTTTGTCAGAACCAGGGAAGATATTCAGGAAGTGCGCAAGATCGTAGAGGACAGAGGCAGCAAGATCAAGATCATCGCCAAGATCGAGAACATGCAAGGAATCCAGAATCTGGAAGAGATCATTAACGTGGCAGACGGTATCATGGTAGCACGTGGTGACATGGGTGTCGAAATTCCTCTGGAAGAAGTACCTATTCTGCAGAAGAAGATGATCAAGATGGCAGTGGCACAGGGCAAGCATGTAATCACTGCGACCCAGATGCTGGAGTCCATGATCAAGAATCCACGTCCGACCAGAGCGGAGGCAACAGATATTGCCAATGCGATCTATGACGGAACCACAGCCATCATGCTTTCCGGCGAGAGCGCAGCCGGTCTGTATCCGGTAGAGGCTGTTAAGACCATGTCCCGCATTGCGGAGAGAGCAGAGCAGGATATCGACTACCGCGGAAGAATGCAGAGAGTCAAGGAAGACAGACAGGAGACTCCGGATATTACCACGGCAATCTCTTATGCAACCTGTAGCGTGGCATCTGACCTGAAGGCAGCAGCCATCATCACTGTTACCATGTCCGGATTTACCGCGAATATGATCGCACGTTATAAGCCCGGATGCCAGATCATCGGTTGTACATTGGATGAGAAGGTATACCGCCAGTTAAATCTGCTGTGGGGTGTAAAACCTGTCATGATCCAGAAGGAGCGGACCACGGATGCTCTGTTCGAGGAAGCGGTATTCAAGGCAAAGCAGGCAGGTCTGGTAAAGACTGGTGACACAGTTGTCATTACCGCAGGTGTACCCCTGGGTGTGGTAGGTAAGACCGATATGATCCACGTGGTGGAAGTAGAATAAAAACGTACTGTACGGCGGTCAAACAGCCGAAACAGGAGCGGGAAAACGAGAACGCAGATATGGGAAAAATTGTATATCTCATGGGGAAAAGTTCCTCGGGGAAAGATACTGTTTTTAAAGAACTGATGAAAGAGGGCACGATGGATCTGAGGACCATCGTGCCTTATACGACAAGACCGATCCGTGCAGGAGAAGAGAATGGTGTGGAATATTTTTTCACAGATGAGACCGGTTTTCAGACCCTGAGGGAACAGGGGAGGGTCATAGAGGACAGAGCTTATAATACGGTCTATGGCATCTGGCGGTATTTTACAGTGGATGACGGACAGATAGATTTGACCACGAAGAATTATCTCATGATCGGAACACTGGAAGCCTATGAGAAAATGATTGCTTATTTCGGAACAGAAGCTATTTTGCCGGTCTATATTGAGCTGGATGACGGTGTACGCCTGCAGCGGGCACTGGACAGGGAACTGCGACAGGAGAAGCCGAAGTACGAAGAGATGTGTCGCAGATTTCTGGCGGACAGCGCAGATTTCTCCGAAGAAAAGCTGGCGGCAGCAGGGATCCGGGACAGATTCGAGAATACAGATCTGACAAAATGTCTGAAAGATATTACAAAGTACTTAAAAGAAGCCGGAATATAGCCGAAATACTGATAACAGAGAAGAAAAATGCCGGAATAAAGCCGGTAAACAGAGGAAAAGAGGTGGGCGTATGGAAATGAGAGTAAATCAGATACAGCAGCCGGCTCCCGTGGAGCAGGTACAGAACACAGCGCCCACGGACGGCAGCTTCAAATTCATGCTGGCGAGCCATGTGGAGGAAGCAGAACTTCAGGAGCGACTGACGAACCTGATGGCGGAGATCACCACAGAGGGCGAAAAGCTGGCTAAGAAACGGGATGTGAAGGATATGCGACATTACCGTGGACTGGTCAAGGAATTTCTCAATGAAGTGGTGACCAGATCCCATTCTTTTTCCAGAGAGAACTTCCTGGATCGGAGAGGCCGGCACCGTGTGTATGGCATTATCCGGCTGGTGGATGAGAACCTGGATCAGCTGGCGCAGGAACTGATGAAGGATGAAAAAGATAATCTGGCGATCCTGAATAAGATCGGAGAGATCAGGGGATTGTTATTGGATATTTTTACTTGATCATGCAAATATAGAGTAAAGTTTTTGTCAGTTGAATAAAAGAAAAAGAGAGAGCACCAACATCTCTGTTATAATGGATTTGACTAGAATCTAAAACACAGTCGATGGAGGTACTCTCATGAAAAACATTATAGCATACTCAGCGGAAAAGCTGTACAGGGATTTTGAAAAGGCGGATGAACTTTTTCTCTTATCCGGGATGAAGGATATGGAGTTGTACGAGAAACAGCTTGCGGAGGCTGCGAGAAAGGCAACGGCGGAGCATATGGCAGCCCTGTACAGCGACATGGACCGTATGCTGTGTGAGGATATTTCCAGAGCAGAAAAATATACCATCCAGAGGCATGATGAACGCCAGCTGCTGACGACAGTGGGACCGGTCCGTTTTACCCACACGCTGTTCCGGAGCCGTAAGGACGGAACCTGCCATTATCTTCTGGATGAATGGATGGAACTGGATGCCCATGAAAGACTGAGCAGCCGTGCGGAAGCTGAGGTGCTGGCAGAGGCGGTAAAGACCAGCTATGCCAGTGCTGCCAGGGCACTGGGAGAAGATTCTGTGATCAGCAAGACAGCCGTCATGGATAAGGTACATGGGATCCAGACAGAACTGCCCTTTCCGAAGCCGGAGAAGAAAAAGAGTGTGGAGTACCTTTATATCGAGGCAGACGAGGATCACATCCACAAGCAGGAGAAAAACGGAACAGAGAAGAAGGGCAGCATGATCGGGAAGCTGCTGTATCTGTATGAAGGACAGGAAAAGAAAGACGGGCGGAAGGAACTGAAGAATGTCTTCTACCTGGGAGGTCTTTGCAGCGGGGGAGAAGCAAACAGACATCTGTTTGAACGGATGCAGGAATACATTGACACGAACTACGAGAGCCGGTATCTGAATGCGGTGTATATCAGTGGAGATGGAGGAGCATGGATCAAAGCAGGGGCGGAATCCATTGAAAAAGGAGTTCCGGTACTGGATAAGTTCCACATGATGAAATATATCAACAAGGCAGCCAACCAGATGCTGGATGAGGCAGGAGAAGCCAAAGGACGGCTGTGGAAAGCCCTGTATAAGGGAAAGAAGAAAAAGTTTGTAAAGACCATAAAAGCTATCCGGAAATGTGCACCAAACGAAAACGTAGTGAATGACTGTGAGGAGTATCTGCTGAACAACTGGGACAGTGCAGTGAGAAGAATGCAGGATAAAAATGTCTATGGATGCAGTGCAGAAGGACATGTGAGCCATATGTATTCCGACCGTATGAGTTCCCGCCCGATGGGCTGGAGTGAAGCCGGAGCGGATGCGATGTGCCAGCTGAGATGCTATGTGAAGGATTACGGAGAAGAAAAGATACTGGAACTGGTAAAGTACCGTCGCAGCCATAAACAGGAGGAGGCAACGGGAACCGAGGGGATATCCGTGCGTCCAAACAGGGGATATATGAGGAGTCTGCTGCTCCACCATCATGACAATGACAGGGTATACATCGAAAAGATGCAGGCAACCATTCCGAGTATAGACATACGGAAAAAGCTGGCGATCCGGGAGCGTCTGGGTGGTATTTGACAAAAGGCCATGGGAGAAGTAGACTATGAGAAAACGATCTGGCCCAGTCTACAGCAGGGAATCTTCTGCGACTCTCCAACTGACAGTAAGTTTACTCTATCATCATGCAAAATTTTATTTGCGCTAAAGGCCAGAAGGAAGTACGATAGAAGCAGAGCAGATGATTAACGGTGTACAGACATAGCATAAGATAACAGACAGGGGGAATACCAATGGCAACATTTCATGACATCATAGGTCAGGAACAGATTAAAGAGCATTTACAGAACGCCATTTCGGCGAAGAAGATTTCCCATGCTTATATCATCAACGGTGAAAAATCCTCCGGCAAAGAATTTATTGCCAGAGTATTTGCCATGACCCTGCAGTGTGAAAAGGGCGGAACCGAGCCTTGTCAGGAATGCCATTCCTGTAAGCAGGCGCTGTCGGACAACCAGCCGGATATTATCTATGTCAGCCATGAGAAGCCGAATACCATCAGCGTAGATGATATTCGTGCGCAGATCAACAACGATATTGCCATCAAGCCTTACAGCAGCCCGTATAAGATCTATATTATGAATGAGGCGGAGAAGATGACTCCCCAGGCGCAGAATGCAATCCTGAAAACGCTGGAGGAGCCGCCTGAGTATGCAGTGATCATGCTGTTGACTTCTAACGTGAATTCTCTGCTGCCGACGATCCTCAGCCGTTGCGTGGTACTGAACATGAAGCCGGTAGCCGATGAACTGGTGCGTAATTATCTCATGCATCAGCTGCAGGTGCCGGATTATAAAGCGGAGGTCTGTGTGGCATTTGCCAGAGGTAATATCGGCAAGGCGAAATCTCTGGCATCCAGTGAGGACTTCGATAATATTAAGAATGAAGCGTTGTCGCTATTGAAATATATTCAGGATATGGATCTGAGTGAAATCACCGCAGCGATCAAGAAGATCACGGAATATAAGCTGCAGATCAATGATTACCTGGATCTCATCGCGATCTGGTACCGGGATGTGCTTTTGTTCAAAGCGACCAGTGATGTGAACCATCTCGTATTCCGGGAGGAGATCAGCGCTATCCGCCGTGTGGCACAGCGCAGCAGTTATGAGGGAATCGAGGAAGTCATCGAAGCTCTGGACAAGGCGAAGAGACGCTTGGATGCTAACGTAAACTTTGATCTGACCATGGAACTGTTAATGCTGGAGATCAAGGAGAACGGTTAACAGAAAGACAGGAATAAGTAGAAAGTGAAATTTACGCTTCACTTTCTATTTTTTTGAAAAAAATGACCGGTTGAAATCTCAGGACACTTTCCCGAAAAGCTATTTGCTATCTGTTGCGATTCGGATCTGGAAAAAACGGAACCGGAAAATAAACCGCAGAAACAGCATTGCAGCCGGAAAATACGAAATCGTCTACGGTGTCTATCCGAACTGGAATAAGTACGGAGCGGAGGAACTTGGGCAGATGGCGGCGGAGATCATCAGAGCCGGAAAGTAAAAGATAAATTAAAAAGCGAAATGACGGAGGTACAATAATATTTGGTATTGATGAAAAGCAAAATTACAAAGAAGTTGGAGTGCAGGATATTCAGAAAAAGATTAATGAACAGTGTTTACAGATGGAGCCAATCGTGCGGTCGGTAATGACAGTAGTGGATCAATCCGCATTAGAACATTATATGACACTTTATCTGGAATTTAAATTTATAGTCAGACATATGAAAAATCGGATAGTATATGATACAAAAGTGAGGTTATATCTGAAAAACTGCGGCGGATGCCAGTGCGGCACACCTGGAGAGCTAATTTACCGGAATTAAATTGCGGTGTTTGCTTCTCAGCATGTGCCGTCGGTCAATGCGGCATCGGGGAAAAATCATAAATTCCCTTTATTTAACGAACGAATATTTTCTGCCTTCATAAAAACTTCAGCATATTCACAATTCATAAGAATGCCATTGGTTCTTGCTTTAAGTCGATAATATTCTACAATTGGCATAAAAGGGCAATTTTGTACACTTTGCTCCTGCTCAAGTGCCTTTTGCCATAGAGAAAAACCTTCGCTTATGTCAAAAAAGGTTTGCGGCCGGAAGGAACTACAATCTTCCCAGTTTTCTGTGTAATAAAATGCTGGTACGTTGTAAGCTGGATACTCACATTTGATGGCTGGTAAGGATGCATAAAAAACAGCATTATTAACAATAGTATGGCAAGCCATATGATCTTTGTGTGTGCTTTGATAATGGGTTATTAAAATCTGCGGTTTCAGCTTGCGGATCAAGGCACAAAGGTCAAGGCATAAGGAATCTGTTGGAACAAGGAAACCATCAGGAATATCATATATTGTGCTTTGACCATGTAATTCAGTAACAAAAGAAGTAGCCTCACGCCTTTTCATTTCTATAAATTTGTCTAAATCATCTGTGGCACTGGCACTTTTTTCACTTGTAGTTAAGGAAATAATAACCGGAGTCCAATTTTGCATTGCACAGGTAGATAAAAGTCCCCCGGCAGTTAATTCCATATCTCCAACATGTGCTCCAATAGCTAAAATAACAGGGGAAGTAGGTTTATTCATGATGAACCTCCTTGCTGATTATTTTTTCAAAGAAATCTGTGGGAATTGGTAATTCCATAGCTATTAGACAATTAACAATATCACGCAGTGACTGTACACCAATAACCGGCACAGAAGGATATGGTAATTGATAAATGTATGCCAGAACAATTTGGGTAAGATCCCAGCCGGTTTCTTTGGCAAGCTTTTTAATAGCGGTAAGTCGTTCCCTTGACTTATTGTTATCAAATAATTCCCGACAGGATCGATACAGCGGTGAGGTTTGAAAGTCTGCCCGGTCTGCAAGTGAAAAATAACCTCTGGCTGCTGCTGTATAAGCAAATAACGGGAATTGATTATTTGTGTGTAATTGTTCCAGTTCGGGAGAAATATATGTCATTCCATCATATAAAACAGCGGGCATGTTGGGATACGCAACATTCTTCATAGTTTGATGTGCTGTAAAGCCGGTGATTTTTTTATCATCAGCGTAACGCATAGCTTCATGAATGCGCTCTGCACTCCAGTTAGAGCATCCAAAATAGCGAATTTTCCCCTCTTTTTTGAATTGATTCATAATTTCAAGTATTTCACCCACAGGAACTGCAGGATCATCAACATGAACCCAGTAATAGTCTAGATAGTCCGTATGAAGATTGGATAGGCTGTTTTCCAAATCATGGCGCAGACACTCGGAATTAATTCGGGGGGTGGATTTATCCCAAGGATTTAATGCGCCACCTTTACTATCCAAAATAAAGTGGTGCCGGTTGTGCCTTTCGGAAAAATATCTTCCCAACCACAATTCATTTACCGGAAGTCTTTGTTCAAACCACCGACCGTATACATTTGCAGTATCTAAAAATGTGCCACCAAGTTCCAGATATGCATCTACCAGATAATAATTGTGTGTGTCAGTGTAATCACTGCCGGCCGGAGCAAAACTTGCAGCTATTCTTGGTATAGTGATATTTGTTTCAGGAATGTGTATATGTTTCATTGTTGTACCTCACTTTCATATTCAGGGTATGAATAGAGGAAATTACCGATGAAGTTAATATTTTTTACGATAGTTAACAGGTGTCATATTTGTAATTTGTTTAAATGAAGCTGTAAAATGAGATAGATTAATATAACCTAAACGTTGTGCAATTTCACTTACACTCAAATTTGTGGTGCGTAATAGCATTTTGGCGTAATCAATCTTCTTTTCCTTAATATATTGAGAGACAGATAATCCAAATTCTTTTTTGAAAAGACGATCAAGATAATCTGGGTTCATATGTATATAGTCCGCAACGGTAGTTCGGCAGAGTTCCTGTTCCAAATGTTCCTTAATATAATTTTGCACTACATAAACAAGCGAACTGTTTTTGGGTAATAAGCTCTCATTAACTTCAGAAAATTCAAAAATATTTTGTGGACCATGTAGATCTAATTGGAGCATATCTTTCATCTCACCCAGCAACACGGGGATTTTGGCATTATATCCGGTGACACATAGCAGTGGAAGGCTATTTTTTACGAGGGCTGTATACATATTTTTAATCTGTTGTTTTACTTCCTCAATATATTGTACCTTGCAAGGGAACAGGATAAAAATGTTTTGGAGCTGGTAGCTAAAGACAACAGCATGTGGACTAAATGTTTGTACTTCTGTGTAAATTTGTTTTTGAATGTTATAACGTAAATCTGCAACTTGTTGAATATTATCACATTGCTGGCGGTCAATAATAAATGGAATCCGTTGTAGCAACGGTCTGTGACATACGCGCATCCAGGGTAGGAATCCCTGTTGAATTCTGTACATCTACATAGCCGCCCGGCTTTTTATCTCCCATGTAGGAGAATAGTCTTCCTGACTTATATAAGCCCATACCCGTATCCGGGTTGATAGAACCATCACTTAAAATCCAGCCCTTATTGTACCAATCACGAATATAATTCAGCGTATCTTTATACCATTCGGTTTCATACAAATTTACCAACTGATAGTCATTTTCGCCGCAATTCATCAGAACCCCATAGTAATCGCCCATCTTATCAAATGAAGCAAATCCGGATTCCAGTATACTTTTTCCATTATCCTGAGAAGACGTCATAACCATACCCGGTTCCTTCTCAGAAACAATTGCAAATAATTCCGCCAGATCATCTGTATTGGAAATATTTTCTCCCATTTCTACCAGGTCATATTTCTCCAGAATCTCTTTGTTCAAAGAAATTCCTCTTGCCTGTGCCATATCTTTATTTACCGGCAGACCGTATATTTTGTCCCCAACTGTTGATGCTTTCAGATAATCCCCTAAAGCATTGACTACCCCAGGTGCATATTCCTGCAGTGTATCCTGTGCAATCGGCAGAAGCTTATTCTGATTAATCGCAGAAGTGAAATCACCACCAAACATAATATATAAATCTAACTTTTCATTACCAGAAACCATTAGGTTTATTTGCTGGTTATAAGTACCAAGGCTTAATGGCACGAGTTCTACCTCTACATTAATCTTTTTACGAGTCTGTTCATTTAAGGCCTCTTCAATCATGTCCATATCTTCCGGAATGAATAAATTGCAGAAAAATGCAAATGTTATCTTGTCCGGTTCTGTGCTTTGTTGCTCCGATGATTCTGACAACACTTCTTTGGTTGAATTTTTAGATGCCGTTTCTGTTTTTCCACAGCCTTGCAGCAACGACGAAAACGCCAACAAGGCAGCACACATAATAGCTACATATTTTTTCTTTTTTTCATTAATCTTCTCCTTTTCTTTTAATAAATTTTTAAACCTCTTTCATACCCTGTACACATAATCTATCATATTTTCTTTCGTCACATCTGCCCTATTTTCGACTTTTTTTGCCTATTTTTTGACATTATGTACAAATGATATTTTAAATGTGCTATAAAATATATAGTGCCACATAACAAAAATACCAAATTTGAGAAACGAGGAAGAAACGATTATGAAAGGAACCTTAAAGCAGACCGTAAGCAAATTTATTTTTCTTTTTGTAGTTCCACTAAATATTCTTTTAATCGTAACTAATTCTTTCTTTGCGTTCTCCACCTATCGGCAAACTAAAATATCTACTGAAAGCATGGTTAATTATTTTTTAGACGATATTGATTCACGCTTGAGTACGATTTCCTTCTTTCTCATAAAAAGCGGAACAGAGGATTCAGCTTTTCAAAGCATTGCTTATGATTATGTCGGCAAAGATTATGCATTGGAAAAAATTCACTTATACCAAAATCTTAATTCAAAAATTGATCTTTGCCCGGAAATTGCCTATTTATTTATGTTTCATTCTGAAAACAACGAAATGGTCATCGTCCCTTCTTCAGAATATGTGTCGCATGGCAGTTATCAGGCAAAAGAGACTCTTTGCGAAATGTTGAAAAATCCTGAACAGTTCCTGAATGCTTCCTGGACATGGATCATGGGTATTCCCGATATATTGGCAGGAATGTTGTGGAGCATGGGATTGGAAACTCCATTCAGTACCAAATGATGGCATTGATGAAAAGTGGCCATTTCGATGTGGCGTGCTACGAACAGAAGACAATGGGAAAAGCTTTCACATAGAAGGATACTTGAAGGTGCAGACATCGCTTTGGGAAAATAATATTGCGGAGTATGAAAACGGTAAGCTGGTTATGCTTATGAGGGCAGAATTCACGGGATATCTTTATCGTTCTTTTAGTGATGATTATGGGAAAACATGGAGCAAACCGGAAAAAACAGATATTCCAAATCCAGCATCAAAAATCACCTTGCTGAAATCAGGAAATAACATATTATTAATACATAATCCTACCATGTGTCAGGAATTTTGCAACTGGAATAAAAGAAAACCATTGGAAATGTGGATAAGTAGTGATGGAACAAGGACATGGAATAAAAAAATCCCATTGACAAAGGTTGATGAACCGTTCTTTTATCCGCATGGATTTGTGGATTCGCAAAAGAATTTGATTTATATTGCCTGTGAGAACTCTCAGGAACATTTTTTGTTAAAAATACCTATTAACGAAATAGAAGGTTAGCCTTGAACTTTTATAAAACGTAATTTAAAAGGAAATACTTCTCTTAAAGAGTTCTTCTGCCAGACTTTAGGAGAAGTATTCTTTTATTTATTTCAAACGATTATCTAAATAAAGTGGAGTTAGTGATATGAAAAAAATGAAGTATTATACGGAAATTTGAGAACTAAATACCTTGACATTTCCGCTATTTCGGTATTATCATATCAAGGTAAAGGCAATGAACGTGCACAGTAAGATTCTATTTTCCTGACAGAGAGGGAAGCCCACCGGCTGAAAAGCTTCCTGAGGTTCAAGCAGAATCGAAATTCCCACGCGAGCCGCATACCGGAAGAATTCGAGACCATGAATTTGGTAGGGTATGACGTTTCCTCACTCGTTACGTGAGTTAAGAGTCTTATCGTGAATGTAAAAATAATTTTCATTTTTCACATAAGGAATATGGGTGGTACCGCGGATATAAATTCGTCCCAATGGGGTGAAGTTGTATGCGCGGTTTTTTGTAACTATTCAGAGCCAATGGCGAGCTAGCCTCGAAGCGATTTTGCGAATGAGGCTCTGAATAGTTACAATATGACAATGCAATACACATCCCAGGCACAAGTAAAAATACGTGTGCATTAGGGCACACAGAAATGAGGAGAAAGATGGCAGATTTAAACGAATTGAATGAAAAAGTCGAACAGATCAAAGCCGACATCCGGGAACAACTGGAAAAGATTGAGAATACCAAGGGTGTCTACGAGTACAAGAAGACCATTCTGGACAAGAACGGTATTATCGGCGGTCTGATGAAGCAGATGGGTTCCGTACCCAAGGAAGAGAAAGCTGACTTCGGTAAGAAAGTCAATGAACTGAAGAACTGGGCCAGCGAGCATTTTGACGAGCTGAATACGAAGTTAAAAGAAAAAGAGATGGAGCTGCGCTACGAGAGTGAGAAGATCGATATCTCCATGCCGGCAAAGAGCCGTAAGACCGGTAATCTGCATCCTGTAACTCAGGTGCGTAACCAGTTAATCGACATTTTCGCATCCATGGGCTTCAGCGTATATGAAGGTACTGAGATCGAGACCGATTATTACAACTTCACCGCACTGAATACCCCGCAGGATCACCCCGCAAGAGACATGCAGGATACCTTCTACCTGTCTCCGGAATTTCTGCTTAGAACCCAGACCTCTGCAGGTCAGGTACACGTGATGGAGAGCCAGAAGCCTCCCATCAAGATTCTGAGCCCCGGTAAAGTATTCCGTTCCGATGATGATGCGACCCATTCTCCCATGTTTACCCAGATGGAAGGTCTCGTAGTAGACAAGACCATCACTCTGTGCGACCTGAAGGGTATGCTGGAAGTACTGGTACAGAAAATCTTCGGTGAAGGTACCACCACAAGACTGCGTCCTTCTTACTTCCCGTTCACCGAGCCTTCCGTAGAGGTGGATGTCAGCTGCTTCGCCTGCGGAGGCTGTGGCTGTCGTCTGTGCAAGGGTACCGGCTGGATCGAAGTACTGGGTGCCGGTATCGTGAATAAGAAGGTACTGGAGAACTGTGGCATTGATTCCGAGGAATACAGTGGACTGGCATTCGGTATCGGTATTGAGCGTCTGGCAATGTTAAAGTACGGTATTAACAATATCAAACTGTTATATCAATCTGATATGAGAGTACTGGATCAGATCAATGATGACTAAGATCACGGAAATATGATTTTAGAACAGTAGCAATGCAAGGAATAGTACGAGAGGACGTCGTAAAAGACGACGCCGAAGGAGGTAAAAGATATGTTAGTACCACTTAGTTGGTTAAAAGAATATGTAGATATTGATGTAGAAGCCAAGGAACTGGAGGAAAAGTTATTTTCCTGCGGATTTGAGGTAGAGGAATCCTATGAAGTAGGCAAGGATATCAGTGGTGTGGTCGTAGGTCTGGTAGAAGAGTGTGAGCCGATCCCTGAGACCCACTTACATGTATGTAAGGTAAACGTAGGAGGCGCAGAGCCCCTGCAGATCTGCTGTGGTGCAGATAACGTACACGCAGGCGGCAAATACCCTGTAGCACTGGAAGGTGCCCAGGTATATGCTACCGCAAAAGATCATGTGACCATCGAAGGTACCATGAAGATCAAAAAAGGCAAGCTTCGTGGCTATGAGTCCTGCGGTATGCTGTGTTCCGGTACTGAGCTGGGACTGAACGAGGATCTGTATCCCGGCGCTGGCTACAACGGATTGCTGGTACTGCCGGAGGATGCTGAGGTCGGTGCGGACGTAAAGCCCCTGTTACAGTTGGATGACTGGATCTTCGACATTGCCATTACCGCCAACAGACCGGACTGCGAGAGCATCTTCGGTATTGCCAGAGAAGTAGCGGCTATCCTGAATAAGCCTGTGAAGACTCCGGCACTGGATTATACTGAGAGCGGCATTACCAAGGACGGATTTACCGTAACCGTGGATGCTCCGGATCTGTGCCCCAGATATATCGCACACTACGTATCCGATGTAAAGATCGGTGAATCCCCCGCATGGATGAAGAGACGTCTGGCACTGGTGGGCATCGGTTCTATCTCCAATGTTGTAGATATCACGAACTACATCTTAAAAGAGCTGGGTCAGCCTATGCACGCATTTGATTCTTCTTACATTGAAGGCAATGCCATTCATGTAAGACGTGCCCATGACAAGGAAAAGATCATGACTCTGGATGAAAAAGAGTTTGAATTAAACGAAAATAACCTCGTTATCTGCGATGGCATAAAGCCTGTAGCTTTAGCCGGTATCATGGGTGGTTTGAACTCCGAGATCCGCGACACCACAGAGGCTGTCATCTTCGAGTCCGCAAAATTTGCAAGAGACAATATCCGCAAGAGCTCCAGAGCACTGGGACAGTCTTCCGATTCCTCCCAGAGATATGCCAAGGGTGTGGATGAGTATGCTACCGTTATGGCCAGCAAGAGAGCACTGCATTTGATCGAGGAGCTGGGCTGCGGTAAAGTATCCTCTACTCACGTAGAAGTCAGCACCGGCAATTCCATCGAGCCTGCCGAGATGAAGGCAAGCATCAAGAAAGTAAATGGTGTACTGGGTATTGAAGTACCTACCGCTGATATTGAGAGAATCTTAAAATCCCTGAACTTCCAGCCCGTAATTAACGGTGACGAACTGACCATTCAGGTACCCGCATATCGTGAAGATATGGAATCCTATCCCGATATTGCAGAGGAAGTGATCCGTATGTACGGTTACGACCACGTAACACCGACCTTTCTCGCGGCAGCAGCTGTAACCAGCGGCGGCATGAATACCAAACAGAAGACCGAGCTTAAGATCAAGAGAGCATTATGTGCACAGGGCGCATTTGAGGGTGTACATTATTCCTTCTTCTCTCCTTCCGATCTGAATCTGTTAGGCCTGCCTGAGGATGCACCGGAGAGAAAGGCAATCCGCCTGATCAACCCGATCAACGAGGATCTGTCCCTGATGCGTACCACTTTGGCACCTCAGATGATTCATGCCATCGCCCGTAATCAGAAGAACGGCTGTCTGGAAGGCAGAGTATACGAGATCGGCAATAAATTCATCCCTAAGGATCTGCCTCTGACCGAGTATCCCGATGAGAGAGAGACTATCTGCATCGGTATCTGGGGTAAGGAAGAGAATTTCTTCACTCTGAAAGGTCTGGTAGACACGGTAGCAGAGACGCTGTTCATTGATTTCGAATATGTAGAGGACAAGAAGACCTTCCTGCATCCTTATCGTACTGCAAAGATTCTGTACAACGGCGAAGAGATCGGCTACTTAGGTCAGCTGACCTACGAGATCCAGAAGGAAGAAGACATGCGTGAGTCCGCATACATCGCAGAGATCGATCTGAAAGCCCTGCGTCCTGTATACGGCAAGGTTCCCACCTTCACACCGATCTCCAGGTTCGCGAAGGAGACCAGAGACCTGGCACTGGTAATGAACAAATCCGTTACCTGCGGCGAGGTAGAGAAGGCAATCGCAGAAGCCAGCAGCTTCGTGGAGTCCGTAGAACTCTTCGATGTCTATGAGGGATTACAGGTGGGACCCGAGAAGAAGTCCATGGCCTTCACCGTAACCTTTGCCCCGAAGGAGGAAGAATTCACCACAGAGGCAGTGGACGGCTACGTGAAGAAGATTCTCAAGAACCTGAACAATAAGCTGGGTGTGGAACTCAGATCCTAAAGCGGTAAGCGATAGAAGAAATAGAGTAGTCATTTTCGAAAAGATATGATAAAATAGCAGTTGCAGGCGCATTTCGCACAGGCAGCTGCTATTTTGCGATGGGGTGCTGAATAGCTACGTTATTTTAATTTATTAGAAGATGCCAACGGCATCAGTGAGGTAGATAGATATGACAAAAGTAATCGGTGTAAGATTTCGTACAGCGGGCAAGGTATATTTCTTCGATCCGCTGCAGCTTGAGATAAAGAGAGGCGACCACGTGATCGTGGAGACCGCCAGAGGTATTGAGTTCGGCACGGTCGTTGCGGGAGTGCATGAAGTGGAGGATGACAAGGTGATCCAGCCGCTGAAGCCTGTGATGCGGATCGCCGGAGAGAGAGATATCGAGCAGGAGGCTGCCAACAAGGAGAAGGAAAAGGAAGCCTTCAAGATCTGCAAGGAGAAGATTTTAAAGCACGGTCTGGAGATGAAGCTGATCGATGCGGAGTATACCTTTGATAATAATAAGGTGTTGTTCTATTTTACAGCGGACGGTCGTATCGACTTCCGCGAACTGGTAAAGGATCTGGCAAGTGTGTTCAAGACCCGTATCGAGCTGCGTCAGATTGGTGTCCGTGATGAGACAAAGATCCGCGGTGGTATCGGCATCTGTGGAAGGCCTCTGTGCTGCCACAGCTATCTGTCGGATTTCGTACCGGTATCCATCAAGATGGCGAAGGAGCAGAATTTGTCCCTGAATCCGACGAAGATTTCCGGAGTCTGCGGCAGACTGATGTGCTGTCTGAAAAATGAGGAAGACACTTACGAGGAACTGAACCGCAAGCTTCCCAGTGTGGGTGACTATGTCCAGACGGCAGACGGACTGCACGGCGAGGTACAGAGCGTCAACGTACTGCGCCAGCTGGTCAAGGTGCTGGTAGAAGTCGGCGACGAGAAGGAACTGAAGGAGTACGCGGCAGACACGTTACAATTCAAGAGACGCCGCGGCAAAAAGGGCGGTCAGGAACTGTCTAAGGAAGAACAGAAGGAACTCGAGAAGTTAGAGGAGATCGAGGAGAAGGAAGAAGCGGAAGAACGCGCAGAAAAACGTGCGGAGCAGCGTCAGGACCGCAGAGAGCAGAGAACTGACGGAGAGAATCGTGGTGACAACCGTGGAGAAAACCGCAGACGCGACGGACGCAGGGACGACAACCGCAGAAATAATAACCGCGGGGAAAATAACCGTAACGGCGAGAATCAGAACCGCAATGACAACCGTGGTGGTGACAATGGCAACAAAAGTGAGAACCGCAGGGATAATAATCGAGGTGACAGACGCCGCGAGAACCGTCCCCAGAACCGTCCGGACCAGGTAAGGGACAATGCACAGAGAGCAGATCAGTTCCGTCCCGCCAGCCAGACACAACAGGAAGGTGGTAACGGTCAGGAAGGCGAGCGCAGAACTCAGAGGGACAATTCCTTCCGCAGACGACCGAGACACGGCGGCAGAAGAGACGGCAACAACGGTAATAACGGTAACGGAAGAAAACCGGAGAACACGAATGAAGGTTGAACTGAGGGATAAAGAACGAATTGATGACCTTCAGCGGAACGGTTATCAGATCATACAGAATCGGGAGAAATTTTGTTTCGGTATGGATGCGGTGCTTCTGACAGGATTTGCCCATGCCAGAGAAAGGGATACGATGCTTGACCTTGGCACAGGCACCGGGATCATCCCGCTTCTGATGGAGGCAAAATACCACTGTTCTCATCTCACCGGACTGGAAATCCAGGAGGAGAGCGCAGATATGGCGAGACGCAGCGTGGCACTGAATGACCTGCAGAATCGCATTGACATCGTGACAGGAGACATCAAGGAAGCAGACCAGATTTTCCCGGCTGCTTCCTTTGACTGTATTACCTGCAATCCTCCGTATATGATCGGACAGCATGGATTGACGAACCCGGAGGAACCAAAAGCAATCGCCAGACACGAAGTGCTCTGCACGCTGGAGGATGTGGTCGGCAGGACAGCAAAACTGTTAAAGCCCGGCGGACATTTTTACATGGTACATCGCCCTTTTCGGCTGGCGGAGATCATGACCATGCTGGTAAAATACAAGCTGGAGCCGAAACGGATGCAGCTGGTATATCCCTATATCGACAAGGAGCCCAATATGGTGCTCATCGAGGCGGTGCGAGGCGGCAGATCACGCATGACCGTGGAAAAGCCACTGATCGTGTACCAGGCGCCGGGAGTATATATGCCGGAAATATATGATATATATGGATATTAGATAGTTAAGATATTGTAACTATTCAGCACACCACCCACCGTATAATTATGTCAAATGTTCTTACGAATGCGAGCATTCGCCATACATAGTGACATGATATCATGGCTTTGAATAGTTGTAGACTACTATGATTTGGAGAGGAGGCAGGAGCTCATGCCCGGAACTTTATATTTGTGTGCAACGCCCATTGGCAATCTGGGGGATATGACACCGCGGGTGGTGGAGACCCTGCAGACGGTGGATGTGATCGCGGCGGAGGATACCCGTAACAGTATCAAGCTGCTGAATCATTTCGACATCCACACACCTATGACCAGTTACCACGAGTACAATAAAGTAGAAAAAGCGCACCAGCTGGTAGGACAGCTGTTAAACGGACAGAACATTGCGCTGATCACTGATGCAGGTACCCCGGCGATCTCCGATCCCGGTGAAGTACTGGTGCGGATGTGCCAGGAGCAGAGCGTTCCCGTCACTTCTCTGCCGGGTCCGGCAGCATGCATTACGGCGCTGACTTTGTCGGGACTCAGTACGAGAAGGTTTTGCTTTGAAGGATTTCTGCCTGCAGATAAAAAGGAAAAGAAAATGATCCTGGAGGAACTGAAGACCGAGAGCCGTACCATGATCCTCTATGAAGCTCCCCATCATCTGATCCGGACACTGGAGGAACTGTATGCGGCACTGGGGGAGCGGCGGATCACGTTGTGCCGTGAACTGACCAAGAAGTTCGAGACCGTATTCCCCACCACTTTGGAAAAGGCGTTGGATTACTACAAGACAGAGGAGCCCCGCGGGGAATATGTCCTGGTAGTGGAAGGGAAAAGTCCGGAAGAGAAACGACAGGAAGAGATCGCATCCTGGGAATCCATGAGCATTGAAGAACATATGGCTTATTACGAAGAGCAGGGCATGGATAATAAATCCGCCATGAAGCAGGTGGCAAAAGACAGGGGTGTCGGAAAACGGGAAATCTATCAGTACTTGCATGGCAACTCATGAAACAGTGAAAATACCATAATGAAACCGAAGCAAAACAGACAAAAGCATATGAGGATAATGTAGGATACATCCATGAAAGGCATATGCGGAGAGAGGGAAAATGACTAATTGTGACGCTTGTGTCAATTATGAATATGACGAAGACTATGAATGCTATTGCTGCATGGTGAATCTGGATGAAGATGAAATGTACCGCTTTTTATCCGGAACCCAGCAGGAATGTCCCTACTTTCGACTGGATGACGAATATGCGGTGGTAAGACACCAGATGTAAGGTAAAAATTCACGAAAGCAAGGTCAAAAAGTCTACTTAAATGGTAGAGAATGCTGATTGTGAAAGTAAAAACCGAGTAGTATAATACGAAGTTGCGTACTGAAAAATAGTACGCAGCTTCTTTTGTTTGTGTGCAACATAATGATGATGCCAGGGTGCTATGTGCCAGTGGCACATGTCTAGCACGGACCGAAGCGGAGCGGAGACGTGGGAGTGCGTAGCACGGAGCAATCCGTAGGCATCAAAGTCGGGGGCTTTTGACCCCGACATCAAAGAAATGAAATACTAAAGTTAACAGGTAGGGTGACAATATCATGAAATATGTGAAACAATTTTCGATTATCCTGGGAATCTCCTTTTTGGCAGAGCTTCTGGAGATCCTGATCCCGTTTCCCATCGCAGCCAGCGTTTATGGTTTGGTGATCATGCTGGTGGGGCTGATCACGAAGCTGATCCCACTGGAAAAGGTGGAGACCGCAGCGGATTTCCTCGTGGATGCCATGTCCATTATGTTTGTACCCGCAACGGTAGGTATTATGGCAAGTGTAGATGCACTGAAAGAGATGTTGCTTCCTATTTGTGTGATCACACTGGTATCCACGATACTGATCATGATCGTGACAGGCCGGGTGTCCCAGCACATTATCCGGGGACAGAAAAACCGTGATGCGGCAGCTGTTGCGATGGCAGGAATCAAAGTGACCGATGATGGCAAGGAGGGAAAATAAATGAATGAAATATTGAGTCAGTCTATCTTTTTCGGTATTGCCATTACACTGGTCACATACGAGATCGGTCTGTGGATCAAACAGAAGACTGGAAAAGCCATTGCCAATCCCTTACTGATCTCCGTAATCCTGATCGTGGCAGTATTGTTATTGTTCCATATAGATTATGAGACCTATGCAAACGGCGCACAGTATATCAGCATTTTCCTGACTCCGGCAACGGTCAGCCTGGCAGTGCCTCTGTATCGTCAGCTGGAGCTGTTAAAGACTTATCCCAAGGCCATTTTCGGCGGAATCATCGCCGGCGTGCTGACTGCCATGGTGAGCGTTTTTGCTTTAAGCCTGATGTTCGGTCTGAATCATGAGCAGTATGTAACGCTTCTGCCGAAGTCCATTACCACGGCTATTGGTATGGGGATTTCTGAAAAAATGGGTGGTATTGTGACCATTACCGTAGTTGTCATCATTGTCACCGGAATCTTAGGTAATATTCTGGCAGATACGATCTGCCGCCTGTGTAAGATCGAGGATCCTATTGCCAAAGGTCTTGCCATCGGTACCAGTGCTCATGCGCTGGGAACTGCAAAAGCCATGGAACTGGGTGAGATCGAAGGCGCCATGAGCAGTCTGTCCATCGTGGTCTGCGGTATTTTGACCGTGATTTCGGTATCTATTTTTGCAAACTTTATCTAGTATAGAAAAAAATATTCTGCGCATACTAACCTCGCAAATAAGAAAAAGGAGGTTAACAGCATGAGTGATATTTCAGAATTAGATCTGCAGAATCTGCGCCATCTGATCGGCGGTTTTGACACGACCCACTGCAAAATGCAGGAGTACGCCAAGGAAGCGGAGGACCCGAAGGTAAAACAGTTTTTTGAAAAGGGTGCCCGCAGCGCGATGGAGAACAAACAGCAGCTTATGAAGTTTTTGCAGTAAGGAGGCAGCAGAATGCAGGAAAAGACAATGGTAGCAGATACTCTGGCCGGAATCAACGGCGAGCTGACCCGTTATGCGGGAATGATCGCCCAGTCGGAGAATAAGGAGTTAAAACAGACACTGAAGCAGTTCCGTACGGCCTGTGAGCAGTCCCAGGAGGAACTGTACCAGATCGCCAGAGAGAAGTCTTATTATGTGCCGGCGGAGAAAGCCACCGCAGAAGAAGTGGCACATGTGAGAAGCCTGTTCACACAGGGAACTCTGTAGATCCGAAGGTAATAAATATAACTTATAAATGTAGTTTAGAGTAAATCTCCCGGAGAATTTATTCCCGGGAGGTTTATTTTAGTGCACTTGATAAGAAGCGTTGAATCTGGCAGGGAGCACTGCCCGCAAGGCTCATTTTGCATGTGACATCCCGTCGGGAGCAACGTGCAAAGGTGACCTGTGCCGCATAGGACATACCGCTGCCCGCATATAGTGAAACGAAGGAATAGCAGGCGGTTTATGAGATGCTTAACTATATCTGGGCAGGAATGATCCTGTTAGGCGTGATCTATGGTGTCTGTACCGGGCAGATGAGCGCACTGACGGGAGGCGCGTTAGACAGTGCCAGAGAGGCCGTGAGCCTCTGCATCACCATGGCAGGGGTCATGGCACTGTGGATGGGACTGATGGAGATCGCGCAGGAATCCGGCATGATCACGAAGATGACAAAAGGTATCCGGCCTTTTCTGAAATTTATGTTTCCAAGACTTCCGGAAGATCATCCGGCGGGGGAATACATAGCTACGAATCTGATCGCCAATGTGCTGGGGTTGGGATGGGCGTGTACACCGGCGGGACTGAAAGCCATGGAGCAGCTGGCGGAACTGGAGAGCGGACGGCGCGGAACGAATGTGTCAGTTGCCAGCAACGAAATGTGTACCTTTTTGATCCTGAATATTTCGTCCTTACAGCTGATCCCGGTCAACATGATTGCCTATCGCAGCCGGTACGGCAGTGCCAACCCCGCGGTGATCATTGCTCCGGCACTGGTGGCTACACTTTTCAGTACTATCATTTCCGTCATTTATTGTAAATGGAAGGATAGGTGAGGATCATGACAAACGTATTGACACATATGTCAGATATTATGATCCCTATGGTGATCTTCTGGATCGTGGGTTACGGAATGGTCTCAGGGGTGAAAGTATACGA
>OGFH01000183.1_pt1 | contig 35384 bp, 29 predicted proteins | sample 1570941 | NCBI WGS metagenome assembly OGFH01 (sample SAMEA2582051, study PRJEB24529) | metagenome | biome: Human gut stool | place: China | collected 2011
TTCCAGTGGGAAGACAAGGAAAGGGTATCCGGACAGCGGCAGCAGATCGACACGACGAAAAATCTGCTGGCGGAGGGCAGAGATATTACTGCACTGGATAATATCACAGAATATTTTCGGAGATTATATCGCATCAAGGGCGAAAGCCTGGATATAAAGAAAATATTGGACAAGTTCAAGGACGGAAATTATCAATTTGCAACAGTAGCCGGAGAATTTAATCTTATTGAGGAAAATACAGTTACGGTATATATCAACAGAGAACCGGAAGCGGAGGCACTTTTGCAGGAGATTCTACAGCAGGGACTGACGAAGAGCCGTATGCGAAGAGCAGGGCAGTATTGTGTAAATGTCCGAAAAAAAGGAGAATATGAAAAAAGAGATATGCTGTTTGAAGAAATGTATAGAGCGGGCATGCTGAAAGAGGTACATCCGGATGCACAGGATTTCTTCGTGCTGACGCAGGAGGAACAATACAAGGAAGACACCGGGTTGAAACTGGAAGTGGAATTGGGCGTAATATTGTTTGCTTAATATTGCGGTAAATGGAAGTAGCGGTACACGATGGAAAAGTGTACCGCTATTGCTTTATAAAGAAAATCATAGTATATTAAATTTGTCAGATAAATATAGATAATCTAAAATATTGTCATAACATATCTACAAAAAGACAGTGTTTTACAAAGGGGGGTTATTGTCAGACAGAAAATAGTACTACAAGGGAACAGTAAACGGGAACAGCGCTTTCATTGTGGAAAGAAGGAGGAATAAATGGGAGTCGGAGTAAAAGTAAATGTATGGGGAGACTATGCACTATTTACAAGACCCGAACTTAAGACGGAACGCTACAGCTATGACATCATCACGCCCTCAGCGGCACGCGGCATTTTGGAAGCTATCTATTGGCATCCGGGAATGCGGTGGATCATCGACAAAATCTATGTCAAAAACCCTATTCAATTTACCAGTGTACGGCGGAATGAAGTAACCAGTAAAATTTCAAAAAGTAAAATGCTAGATGCGTATAATGGCGTGGGTAAGCCATTGTATATATGCACCAAGGATGAGATTGTGCAACGCGCGTCCGTTTTGCTATGCAATGTTTCGTATGTTGTCGAGGCGCATTTCGAAATCACACCCAAAGCAATGGATTCTGATAATTCTGGAAAGTTCAAGGACATTATTATGAGACGATTGAGAAGAGGAGAATGCTATCATATGCCCTACTTTGGCTGTAGAGAATTTCCTGCCAATTTCGCACTCTGTGAGGAAGAAGAAATCCATACCGCTTATGATGTGGTCGCAGAGAAGGACTTGGGATTAATGTTATACGACATGGATTACAGTGATCCGGAAAATATCCAGCCTATGTTTTTCCGGGCAATAATGCGTCACGGCGTGGTGGATCTGAGAGATTGCGAGGTGCTGCGATGATACTACAGGCACTGGTAAAATACTATGAAAATCTGGCAGAACAGGGGAAAGTATCCAGGTTGGGATGGTGCCATGCAAAAGTGTCCTATGAAATCAATTTGTCTTCGGAGGGGGATATCATAGGTATTACTTCCCGAAAAATAGAGGATATGCGTGGTAAGAAAGTAGTCTGGGTACCGACAAATCTCGTCGTGCCGGAGATGGTGACCAGATCTTCCGGTGTGGCAGCTAATTTTCTGTGCGACAATTCCAAGTATATGCTGGGTATTGACGCAGATGGAACGAACTCACGTGTAGCGGATTGCTTCCAGGCGACGAAAGAAAAGCATGGACAGATTCTGCAATCTGCACAGGGAAAAACAGCCCGGGCAATTTTAGCCTATTTTGAAAAATGGGATCCGCAGAAAGCATCAGAACATCCTGTGATTCGGGAAAACTGGGAAGAATTGACAGAAGGCGGCAATCTTATTTTCTCTGTGGAAGGGCAGGAAGCACCGGAAGATCCGGAGATTCGAGACTGTTGGGAAAACTATCGGGCGCGGAATGGTGGAGAAGATAACGGCATTTGCCTGGTTACCGGTAAAAAAGCCGAGATATCACGAATCCATAAAGCAATCAAAGGAGTACCCGGGGCACAGTCCAGCGGAGCGGCGCTGGTATCATTCAATGCACCGTCATTTGAGTCTTATGGAAAGGAACAGAGTTATAATGCGCCGGTGGGAAAATATGCGGAATTTGCATATACCACGGCACTGAATTATCTGCTGTCCCAGCGGGATTATACCTTTTCCCTGGGGGATTCCATGATCGTGTACTGGGCAGAAAGCGGTAAAGAGCAGTATCAGAAGTGTTTTCTGAATATGTTTAAACCCACGAAAGATAATCAGAAAAAACTGAAGGACATTTTCGACAGCCTGAAAGAAGGCACCAGGGTTTACTTAGAAGATGCGGAGATGGATCCGAAACAGAATTTTTACATACTGGCGCTGGCACCAAATGCAGCACGATTGTCGGTCCGTTTTTTCTATGTAAATTCGTTTGGAAAAATCATACAGAATATAGCAGACCATTATGAGCGGCTCAAGATTGTAAAACCGGCATGGGAAGAACAGGATTATCTGGGGATTCGTGACATGCCGAATGAAACCGTGAATCAGAAATCAAAAGATAAGACACCGGTTCCGAACATGGCAGCCCTTGTATTGCAGGCGATTCTGTCGGGCGGACGATATCCGGCAAGTCTGTATACCTACACACTGATCCGCATTCGGGCAGAGTGCGGTAACGTGAACTGGAAACGTGCTGCTATCATCAAAGCAGTTTTGATCAAAAATTATAATTGTATGAAAGGAGAAAATCTCATGGGGTTGAACGAAGACCGCAATGATATAGCCTATGTATTGGGAAGATTGTTTTCCGTATTGGAAAGCATACAGAAAGAAGCAAACCCGACAATCACTACGACAATTCATGACCGCTACTTTAATTCCGCATGTGCTACGCCGGCAGTTATTTTCCCGGTGTTGCTCAAACTGAAAAACAGCCATATGAAAAAGTTGGAACGGGATAAAGGCGGAGCGAAAGTCTATTACGAAAAAGAAGTTGGGAAAATTATGGGCAAATTTGACGATTTCCCGAAACGCTTATCCCTGGAACAGCAGGGGCAGTTTGCACTTGGCTACTATCATCAACAGCAGGAAAAATATAAAAAAGGGGAGGACAAATAAATGAGTGAAGCTATTAAAAACAGATATGAGTTCGTAGTATTATTTGATGTGGAGAACGGTAATCCCAATGGAGATCCTGATGCGGGCAATATGCCAAGAGTCGATCCAGAGAGCGGACTGGGCTTGGTAACGGATGTCTGCCTGAAACGTAAGATCCGTAATTATGTCGAGACCGTAAAAGAGGATGCTCAGGGATATAAGATTTACATCAAAGAAGATGTACCCTTAAATCGCAGTGACAGAGAAGCCTGTGCGGATATGGGAATCACCGAAACGGATGATAAAAAGGTGACAGAGGAACTTAAAAAGTTAAAGAAAAATGATCCCGGTGTAGATATTAAACTGAAGGATTATATGTGCCGGAATTTCTATGATATCCGTACGTTTGGTGCCGTAATGACTACTTTTGTAAAAGCATCGTTGAACTGCGGTCAGGTGAGAGGACCCGTGCAGATTGGATTTGCCAGAAGTATCGATCCGATCATCAGTCAAGAAGTAACTATCACCAGAGTTGCCATCACCACAGAAAAGGACGCGGAAAACAAGAATACGGAAATGGGTAGAAAGACCATCGTTCCTTATGGACTGTACCGGGCAGAAGGCTATATTTCCGCAAATCTGGCGCGGAAAGTAACCGGATTTTCCGAAGACGATTTGGAATTACTATGGGAAGCAATTCTTAACATGTTCGAGGTAGACCACTCTGCAGCGAGAGGCAATATGGCAGTGCGGGAACTGATTGTATTCAAGCATAGCAAAGAACTGGGAGACTGCCCGGCTTATAAATTGTTCGATGCCGTAGAAGTAAAGAGAAACGAGGGCGTGGAATATCCCAGAAAATATCAGGATTATACAGTTACCGTTCACGAGGAGCAGATTCCTGATTCTGTGGAAGTGAGAAGGATGAATTAATGGAATATGCAGAAGATGATTATCTCATGATATCCGGGATCCAGCATTTCAGATTCTGCAAAAGACAGTGGGCGCTGATCCATATAGAGCAGCAGTGGGCTGAAAATGAACATACGGTAATCGGTGAATTAATGCATAAGAAAGCGCATGATCCATATCTTACCGAAAAAAGAAGAGACACGATCATAGCGAGAGCATTACCCGTGGCGTCCAGAGAAATGGGCGTCACGGGTGAGTGTGATGTGGTGGAATTTCACAGATGTGAGGATGGAATCCGTCTGCATGGGCACAGGGGCAATTTTTCGGTATATCCGATCGAATACAAAAAGGGAAAGCCGAAGATCACAGAGGAAGACAAATTACAATTAGCTGCGCAGGCAATGTGCCTGGAAGAAATGTTTTCCACACAGATTCCGGAAGGTGCACTGTTTTACGGAGAGACAAAACGGAGGGAAATCGTGGAGATCACGGAAGAACTTCGCAGTGAAGTGAAGGAAATGTTTCAGGAAATGCATCAATATTACGAACGGCAATATACGCCGAAAGTAAAGACGGGAAAAGGATGCACATCCTGCTCCTTAAAGGAGCTCTGCATGCCAAGACTCGGGAAAACCGGTTCTGTGAAAAACTATATGGAACAGGCGCTTATGGAGGAAAACGTATGAAAAAATTGCTGAATACGTTATATGTTACTTCCGAAAACAGTTATCTTGCTCTGGATGGTGAAAATATTGTAATTTATGATGACAAGAAAGAATTGGGCAGAGTTCCGCTGCATAATCTTGAGGGAATTGTATCATTCGGATATCGGGGAACCAGCCCGGCACTTATGGGTGCCTGTGCAGAACGAAATATTTCTCTGTGTTACATGACTCCCCAGGGAAAATTCCTGGCACGGGTCACCGGGAAAGTGCGGGGTAACGTGATTCTGCGGGAACAACAGTATGCCAGCAGCAAAGATGAACAGGTGGGATTGGAGATTGCTCAAAATTGTATCCTTGGAAAAGTACATAATGCCAGGTGGGTTCTGGAGCGGGCAGTCAGAGATCATAGTATGCAGATTGATGCAGAGCGGGTAAAAAAGGCATCCGAAATGCTGAAAAATTCTTTGATGTTGATTCAGAACAGCACCTCCGGGGACGAACTCAGGGGATATGAAGGAGAGGCAGCCAGTATTTATTTTAGCGTGTTTGACGAATTGATTCTGCAGCAGAAAAAAGATTTTACATTTCAAGGCAGGAATAAAAGACCGCCCTGCGATAAAATGAACGCAATGATGTCTTTTGTGTATACATTACTGACAAATATGGAAGCATCTGCACTGGAGTGCGTAGGGTTAGATCCCTGCGTGGGATATCTGCACACAGAGCGCCCAGGCAGAGCATCGCTGGCGCTGGATATGATGGAGGAACTAAGATCCGTGTTAGCGGATCGCTTTGTGCTGTCGTTGGTAAATAAACGGATGATCACAGCTAAAAATTTTACCCAAAAAGAAAACGGCGCGGTTCTTCTGGATGATGATGGACGAAAGGTAATACTGACGGAGTGGCAGAATCGTAAAAAAGAAACCATAACGCATCCCTATTTGCAGGAAAAAGTGGAATGGGGCATGGTTCCTTATGTGCAGGCAATGCTGCTGGCACGATTCCTACGTGGCGATTTGGACGGCTATCCTGCATTCCTATGGAAGTGAGGTGTGGTATGTTAGTATTGATCACATACGATGTCAACACAGAAAATGCAGCCGGCAAAGCAAGGCTGCGAAAAGTGGCAAAGCAATGCGTCAACTATGGCAGAAGAGTTCAGAATTCCGTATTTGAGTGCATTTTGGATAATGCACAGAGCATTGCGTTGAAGGCAACACTTGAGGATATCATTGATACAGAAAAAGACAGCCTTCGCTTCTATTACCTGGGTAATAAATATCAGACCAAGATTGAACATATTGGGGTAGACAGAGGAATCGCCCCGGATCAGACACTGATTTTGTAACTGATGCGAAAGCCAAGCATACATAAAATGCCTAGGGGATTCGCACCTTATAAATTATGCGATTTATTGAAATAACATACAAAGATATTTTTAATTAAAATAATTTGTTGTTAAGATTAAATATTTTAGACAATTTTTGCTGAGAGAAAAGAGAACTTTTTGGCGAAAATTGCTGTCGCTCCCCTCGTGGGAGCGTGGATTGAAATTGCGATGCATACGATCATACTCTCCTCCTGATAGGTCGCTCCCCTCGTGGGAGCGTGGATTGAAATCTCTTGGACAAGGGTGCAGTTGCCTTGACAAAGGTCGCTCCCCTCGTGGGAGCGTGGATTGAAATTGTATACTCTGTGAATGGAGATCTGTACAAGCAGTCGCTCCCCTCGTGGGAGCGTGGATTGAAATACTCCTTGTCTTGGCTGTAATGCATTATCTCATAGGTCGCTCCCCTCGTGGGAGCGTGGATTGAAATAACATCCCTTGTCTCACATATGACTATGTGAGTGGTCGCTCCCCTCGTGGGAGCGTGGATTGAAATCTTGATAAAGATGGGGAGAATCTTCCTGTTCTTGTCGCTCCCCTCGTGGGAGCGTGGATTGAAATTTTTGAGTGCTGCAATTCAGGTGCATAAGGAGCTCGTCGCTCCCCTCGTGGGAGCGTGGATTGAAATCAGTTACTTTGTCCGCCGTCAAAGTAACCGGTGTGTCGCTCCCCTCGTGGGAGCGTGGATTGAAATAGCACAGAAGTGGCACGGATTTTGAAGATATGTGTCGCTCCCCTCGTGGGAGCGTGGATTGAAATGCAACTGAGAATATGTCAATGACCCATTAATTGGTCGCTCCCCTCGTGGGAGCGTGGATTGAAATATATATCCCAGACACTGGAAGCCCTCCCCGGACAGGGTCGCTCCCCTCGTGGGAGCGTGGATTGAAATCATACAGTATATATTCATCAGCTGACACTTCGCCGTCGCTCCCCTCGTGGGAGCGTGGATTGAAATATATATCTCTGTGACGCTGATGCTCCGGAAATCGGTCGCTCCCCTCGTGGGAGCGTGGATTGAAATCTACCGTCATGCAGCCATTGACCGGCTATGAGTTGTCGCTCCCCTCGTGGGAGCGTGGATTGAAATACGTAACCCCGGCGGTTGTCTGTCAAGTGGATCGTCGCTCCCCTCGTGGGAGCGTGGATTGAAATAAATTGAGAAGTGAAATGACTTGGAATCACTACTGTCGCTCCCCTCGTGGGAGCGTGGATTGAAATAGATGGGACGGTTCTGTGTGTATGTGCTGTCAGGGTCGCTCCCCTCGTGGGAGCGTGGATTGAAATAATAAGACAAGAAAGATTGCTGACTTACCTCTGTCGCTCCCCTCGTGGGAGCGTGGATTGAAATATAAGTATGAAGCTCAGGATCAGGGAGAAAACCCGTCGCTCCCCTCGTGGGAGCGTGGATTGAAATCTGGGCGAACTTACAAACTTACCTGGACAAGATCCGTCGCTCCCCTCGTGGGAGCGTGGATTGAAATTTATTATGAGCCATGACCTTATCGAAAGATTCAAGTCGCTCCCCTCGTGGGAGCGTGGATTGAAATAGCGCGTAGATGATGGTGAAGCCGAGAGCAAAACGTCGCTCCCCTCGTGGGAGCGTGGATTGAAATACAGAATTATCTTTCCGGAAGAAGTTCCCGAACATGTCGCTCCCCTCGTGGGAGCGTGGATTGAAATTTTACATCTTACTTTTATTCTCTCGACTATAGACGTCGCTCCCCTCGTGGGAGCGTGGATTGAAATAGACAACCGATGGACAAACTTTTAAGAGTTATAGCGTCGCTCCCCTCGTGGGAGCGTGGATTGAAATAAGATCCCGATCAAACTGGACTCCCTGGGAATAGGTCGCTCCCCTCGTGGGAGCGTGGATTGAAATCTGAGACAGGAGCACCGTTATCCTGCCATTGAGAGTCGCTCCCCTCGTGGGAGCGTGGATTGAAATAGTTGCTCTGTGCTGTAATGACTTTAGAGGAGAGTCGCTCCCCTCGTGGGAGCGTGGATTGAAATATTGTACCACTCTTACACCAAATGACATGAGGTGTCGCTCCCCTCGTGGGAGCGTGGATTGAAATAATCGTCCTAGTGAGGGACAGCATGTAGTAAAGGTCGCTCCCCTCGTGGGAGCGTGGATTGAAATTAGTAGAGATGGGTCTGTTATTGGTGAGATTGTGTCGCTCCCCTCGTGGGAGCGTGGATTGAAATACAATTAAAAGAAGAGGTGGAGCAGACCAGATGGGTCGCTCCCCTCGTGGGAGCGTGGATTGAAATATCTAGTATATGCTGTGAAGTGACAGGAGAAATATTGTCGCTCCCCTCGTGGGAGCGTGGATTGAAATATGAGTATGCGCATAGCGTCAACGGGGATTATGGTCGCTCCCCTCGTGGGAGCGTGGATTGAAATTGGAACAGATCGGTGAACTTATCCAGGAAGAACTGTCGCTCCCCTCGTGGGAGCGTGGATTGAAATAAACAATGGAAGCACCGGTGCAGCGTCTGATTTTGGTCGCTCCCCTCGTGGGAGCGTGGATTGAAATCTCCTTAAATTTATGCAAATGCTTATAGCACATTGTCGCTCCCCTCGTGGGAGCGTGGATTGAAATGTGCAGGAGAACAGAGTAGACTATTGCTGGCACAGCGTCGCTCCCCTCGTGGGAGCGTGGATTGAAATTTTCAGATCTGGGAAATGAACGGATTGATCTCCGTCGCTCCCCTCGTGGGAGCGTGGATTGAAATGTGATATAACTACTCACACGCCCGGTGTCTAATGTCGCTCCCCTCGTGGGAGCGTGGATTGAAATAGTTCAACTTAACAGCCGTACATTTAAGACAAACGTCGCTCCCCTCGTGGGAGCGTGGATTGAAATATAAACAAGCCACGGTCAATGTAATGATACAGAGGTCGCTCCCCTCGTGGGAGCGTGGATTGAAATACTTTTAACTGGATTTCTTATCCTGTTCCGGATACGTCGCTCCCCTCGTGGGAGCGTGGATTGAAATAGGATCTGATGCAGATTTGTGTCAAAGACATGGATGTCGCTCCCCTCGTGGGAGCGTGGATTGAAATACCTTGCAAATGAGAACAAAGATCAGGGGGACAAGTCGCTCCCCTCGTGGGAGCGTGGATTGAAATTGAAAAGGTAAACTGTCTTTGTCGATCTGGTACCCGTCGCTCCCCTCGTGGGAGCGTGGATTGAAATTGCTCGATCAGGGTCTCCGAATTGGCAAGAAGCTGTCGCTCCCCTCGTGGGAGCGTGGATTGAAATACCTGTTGCTTGATTGCGGCCTGCGCCGACAGGAGTCGCTCCCCTCGTGGGAGCGTGGATTGAAATGTCTGTATCAAAAAGTGGTATCCCATGAAACAGGTCGCTCCCCTCGTGGGAGCGTGGATTGAAATCGTATTTCTCCTTGATCTCTTCCGAGGTGTCAAAGTCGCTCCCCTCGTGGGAGCGTGGATTGAAATATGTCGCACCTCACTCAAATATAAAAGCCGGTCAGTCGCTCCCCTCGTGGGAGCGTGGATTGAAATTTTGACAAGATCAAGGAACTGATCGACTTTGGAGCGTCGCTCCCCTTGCGGGAGCGACGATTGAAATAGAAAAGACAATCGTATATAATGTACTATGTGATTACATAGAAGGAGGACATTTAATTGAGCAAGACGGTCAGGCAAAGCAATTGGGCAACGGAAACGCTTATGGAAGCCCCATTTTGGAGAAACGGAATGACACCGGAAGAATACGAGACGGAAAACAGATATTTGAGTAAAAATTTCTATAAGCAAAAAGATGGAAACTATATGCCACTTTGGATGCAAGAAGAGAACATGAAAGAATAATTAGTTCTTTGGATTTTTTTATTTACAGACAAGAAATGCTTTATATTGAAAGCAAAACAGATTGTAATAATTTCTTATACTATTCTATTTTATGTCTGATATCGTATGTTGTGTTGATAACTATGATGTCTTTAGAAATTGGTTTTAACAGAATCTATTTATAATTCCTATGTAACAATTTGAATTTTTAATGTTATGTCACGTGATTTTTTGTGTAAAATTGTGTATTTTACTGTTGATTTTGTGTATAATTGTGTATAATATAAAAGGAGAAAAGAATGCATCCACGAAAGAAAACAATTAAAGAATTGGAAAAGAACGGTTTTATTTTTAAAAGACATGGAGCAAGTCATGATTTGTATTTTCAACCGAATACCAAGCAGACAATTCCTGTAAAACGTCATGATTTTAATGAAAATGATATGCGCTATATCTTCAAAGAGGCAAATATAGAAGGAGGCAAATGACATGCAATACACATATACCGCAGTTATTACTGAAAAAGATGGCACTTTCTATGCAAAGGTTCCGGATGTGGACGGGTGTATTACTACAGCACCGACTTTGGCAGAGGCGATTGCACTTATTACAGATGCATTGAATCTTTGTCTTGTTGGTCTGGAAGATGAGGAAATTACTCCGAATGAGCCTACACCGCAGTCAGAGATTCCTCATTTACCGACAGATATTCTTACGATCATTCAGGCAGACACTATAAAATATCGTAGCATGACTGACACCAAGGCAGTTCGCAAAAATGTCTCGCTTCCGGCATGGATGTCCAAACTTGCCGATAAGCGAGGAATCAATTGCTCCAAAGTATTGCAGGAAGCACTTACCGCTAAACTTTTATAACTATAGAAAATCAGTATTTTTACCAAGGAGGTCCTCCCCATGTCCCACCCCATCCAATCCGAAGCCCATCTCACGACCTTCGAAGCCATCAGCATGATCGTCGGCAACAGCATCGGCACGGGCATCATTGCCGTTCCGTATCTTGCCACGAAGAACAGTATGCTGGATGTCGTGTGGATGGTATTGATTGCATATTGTGTGAACGTGATTCTGCACCTGATCATTGCCGAGTTGTCCTATAACAACGGTGGCGTCCAGCTGGTAAAAAGTTTCGAAGGAGAGCTGTTCCACGGCACAATGAAACAGATCTTCAGCTGGGGCGTATTTATTGTCTACGGGCTGGCCATCATGATTGGTGTCAGCGGTAATATCAACGGTGGCGCCCAGATATTTGTGAACTGGTTCGGGATGCCCTTCGTGGCGGCGCAGATTTTGTACTATGTGATCGCCGGAGTCGTGGTGTTTATCGGCATGAAAGCAGTAGGAATCGCGCAGAAATACGCAGTCATCGTCCTGATGGGAATCGTTGCGGTGATGACGGTGGGGACTTTTCTGCATCCGCTGAATACATTGCAACGGGCAGAGTTCCACTGGAACAACCTGTTGGCGCTGTACAGCATGGAGGTATTCGCCACATCTGCCAATCAGGCAGTGATCCAGGTGGTGAAAGGTCAGGATGGCAACGCGAAACAGATCCGCCGCTCCATCTTCATCGGTTTTGGGCTTTCCTCAGTGTTTGTTCTGATCGTGACGGGCACGGTTCTCCTGGGAACCAAGGGAGCGCTGGAAAAAGAACTGGCATACATGCAGTTGGGAGAGAGTATCGGTACCTGGGCGATGATCCTGGCAGGCGTATTTTCCCTGTTTGCTTTACTTACCACGTTCTGGAGCAATACTCTCGCCCTCCGCGATGTGGTTCATGAGCAGATCGGCAGCGGCAACCGCATCAGCTGGCTGATCGCCACAGTTCCCTGCATTCTGGTTGCCGTGTTTGGCGTGAACAGCTTTATCGTTCTGACCCGGATCATGAGCGGTGTAGTGGTACTGGTGAGCATCATGCTGGTGCTGACATACGGTAAATCCAGAAAAAATGCGGGCAGCAGTCCTATCTGCGGTGTGATCGGCACGGTGCCTTTTCAGGTGCTGATGGTGATTTCAACAGTACTTTCTGCAATAGGAGCATTGATCCCGTTGAGTTAATCCCCAAAAAGAAAAGAGATTCTTATGTATACTTCCAAAAACTTTCAGATTCGGGACGAAGAGACTTTTTCTCTTTGCATCCCGACGGACAGAGATTATAAAATATTGCAGCTGACGGATCTGCACCTTGGTTTCGGCATGTTTTCCGGGAAAAAGGACAGACTGGCGCTGGCAGCGGTGACGGAGCTGATTCGCCGGACGGGACCGGATCTGATCGTCCTGACCGGAGATTCTGTTTTCCCGTTTTTCCCGAAAAGCGGTACCATGAACAACCGAAAGCAGGCAGAAAAACTGCTGGCATTTCTGGATGGTTTTCAGATTCCCTATACTCTGGTCTTTGGTAACCATGACTGTGAAATGGGCTCCACCTGCAATAAGGAACAGCTGGCGGAGATTTTCACTACGGGAAAATATGCCGTTTTTACCAAAGGAAGATATGAGCACAGTCCTCAGAATCCCATTACCGGCGTAGGGAATTTTGTAGTAGACCTCACAGATGATCAGGGAAAACTGTTACTTCCGCTGATTCTGCTGGATTCCAACATGTATGGTGGCGGCTGGTTTTTCAGTGGTTTCGACCGGATCCATGAGGATCAGACGGACTGGTGCATGGAAAAACTGAACGAGAGAAAAGTGCCTGCCATGGCATTTTTCCACATGCCGCCCGCAGAATTTAAGGAAGCTTATGAGAAAATGAAATTGGGCGATCACAGCGTGATTTATGAACACGGCAGTATCGGAGAAAAGGACGAGTACTTCGGAATATCGAATCAACCGCCACATTTTTTCGAAAAAGCGGTGGATAACGGCTGGCTGAAATGGATCTTCTGTGGACACGATCACCTGAATACATTATCCCTGATATATCAGGGCATCCGCATGACCTACGGAATGTCCATTGATTATCTGGGATATTCCGGCATTGCGAAGCAATATATCCAGCGTGGAGCTACGCTGATCACGAGGAAGACAGACGGGAACATAGATATCACTATGGTACCGTTGACAACGGTTATTTCGACACGAGTAAGGGGAGCCTGATGAAAGGCTCCCCTTAATGGTTCAAAGCGGAAATTAGTAATTGATACCGCTGATGCCGAGTACTCCGTTCTGGACATTGAAGGTGATGTTGGGGCCGTCACCGGTGCTGTAGAGGGTGAAGCCTGCCATGCTGGGGCTTAATTCGGACAGATCAGCATTAGCCATAGAGTCTTTCAATTCAGGGGTGAAGATTTTGTCTGCACCTAAGGCAATCAGGTCTTCCCTGGTTTCGATCACACTGCCATCGCCCAGAGCAACATAGACCGGATAATTGACCAGATCAGCGAGTGCATCCAGGTCTTCAGCGGCTACGGCATCCTGGATCTTTTTAGCGAAAGCGGCAGCATCCTCTGTGGAAACTGCAAAGTTATCCTCGTAAGAAGTACCGTTGGTCGCATCAGCAGAAGCTTCTGTAGTTGTCTCAGCACTAGCTTCAGCAGCAGAACTTTCAGCAGTAGAAGCCTCCGCACCGATTTCGGAAGTCACCGTACTTTCCGCCGAAGCTGCTCCATTTCCCTGACTGCCGCAGGCAGCAAAAGACAATACCATCACAGTAGTTAAAAGTGTACAGATCATTTTGTTTTTCATAAGTAAAACTCCTCTCTTAAATAAAACCATATCTTACAGGTCTCTGATGGTTAGACTATGCATCTGCTGCAAAAGTTTCAAAAAATATCAAAAAAATATCAAAAACATCCACCCAAAAGAAAAACCTTCTGTTAAAATGTAAAAATAAGACAGATGAAAACAATAGAATAGGAAACTACCATGGAACCATATTACTATCAGAAAATGAACAAGCCCCAGCAGGCCGCCTATCACGCTATGCAGCAGGGAGTGCTGGCGCTGGCAGACGAGATTCAGCTGCCGCGGATCCCGGCGGAAGAATTGTATGACGTATTTTTCCGACTGCGGCTGGATCATCCGGAGATCTTCTGGGTGGTGAGTTATCGGTATAGATATTATCAGGACTCCCCCAACATCATCTTCGTGCCGGAGTATCTGTTTGAGAAAAATAAGATCAGAGAACATCAGAAAGCCATGCAGTCCCGGGTGGAAAAGCTGGCAAGACCTGCCGCAAAGTTCACAGAGTGGGAAAAAGAGAAGTACATTCACGACTTTATCTGCGAAAATATCACCTACGATAAGTTGAAAAAGCCCTATTCCCATGAGATTATCGGACCGCTGGGACAGGGCGTGGGTGTCTGCGAGGGCATTGCCAAATCGGTGAAGGTGCTTTGTGATGCGTTGGGTGTGTGGTGTGTAATCGCTATCTGCGGCAACAATCCGGAGAAAGGGATCAAGTACCGTCACACCTGGAATATTGTGCGGATCGGCGGGCAGTATTACCATCTGGATGCCACATTTGACAATACATTGGGAAAACATCAGGGCAATGCGGAAGCACCCGGAGAGATCCGCTACGACTATTTCAATCTGGGAGATAAAGCAGTGTTCCGGGATCATGAACCGTTGATCGCCCCGGCACCCGGCTGTCCGGACAACGATCATTTTTATTACAAGGAGAAAAAACTTTCCTTTACGAAAACGGAAGAAGTATATAAAAGAGCACAGCAGATGGCGAAAAAGGGCCGGGCCATGACGTTCCAGTGGCGGGGAGGCTATCTGACCAGAGAAGTCTTGCAGGAACTGTTGGAACTGATCCGCAAGGCAGGCGAGGAGCGGCAGAAGACCGCCCGGATCAGCTTCAACTGGCCACAGGCGGTCATTCATTTCAGCTATGTGGAAAATGCAGGTATCCCGGAGCCGGAGGTCGTCATGGAAGACGCCAACGAAGGAGAACAGTTCGACACCGGGGAATAAAGGTATGGGATGATGTCAGGATCAAGAATTCTCCGACTTCAATGCGCACTCCCGGAATAACGCATTGACGGCCAGCTTATAGTCGCTGGCATCTGTGGCTTTGCGGATCTTTTTTACGTATTTGTCCGGAGATTCGAAGCTGTGGCTTAAGAAAGTCCAGAGATCCTTCATCTTATAGAGCGTATTGGTATCGCCGGACATGATCTCCTGATAACCGGTCAGGAGGGAAGTGTGGAATTCCTTCAGGACAGCCAGCCGCTCTTCACAAGACGGCAGCGCAACACTCTCCGTGGAGGCAGCCTTCAATTCCTGCAATAATCCCGGATTCTGCAAAATTCCCCGGCCGATCATGACCGTATCGATACTGGGAAGCTTCGTAAGAATCTGCGTTAGCGACTCCGGAGAGGTAATATCCCCGTTATAGCACAGCGGACATTGCAGGGCTTCCACCGCCTCTGCGAAAGCTTCCAGATGGGGTGTCCCCTTGTAACCTTCCTTTTGCAGTCTGGGGTGAATGATCAGTTCCTTCATGGGGAATTTTTGATATATTTTAAGCAGTGGAGCCCATTCATCCATGTAGTCCATGCCGATGCGGGTCTTGATGGAGATTTCCAGTGGACATTTTTCGAAGACCTCGTCCAGAAAATCCTCCAGTTCCCGGGGCGTGCCTAAGAAGCCGGCACCACGGTTTCTTGCCACCACCGTCCCGGAAGGACAGCCCAGATTCAGATTGACCTCGTGGTAGCCATATCCGGCCAGCTGCTCTGCCAGCGACAGAAATTCCTCCGCCTTATTGGTCAGGATCTGCGGTACGGTGTACATGCCCACATTATGTTCCGGAAGCACATCGTTGCGTTCTCTGCTATTCATGTGCCGATTGGAGATAAAAGGGGTAAAATATTTGTCCATGCCGCCGTAACAGCGGTTCCAGTTAGTGCGAAAATTATAAGTGGTCAGTCCCTCCATGGGGGCAAGATAATATTTCATAAAAATGTATGCCTTTCCGTAACCTGCAAGCGTTCCATTGCATTTCCGGCGTATGCTTTCGCAGATTGTACTTTGTATCGGGTGTTTTGCCAAATCCCTTATTCAGAGATATTCTCAATAACGGGATTGCCCTTTACATGATTATAAACAGTTACTATTATAATAGAGATAGTAAAAATTGCAAAGAAAACCGCAAAGATCCAAAAAGAAAGCGGCTGGAAGAAGGAATAAAGATCATGACTGAAAAAACAGAGAATAATACCATGAACCTAACCACCAACGAACGCACCCAGCAGGAGATCACCATCTCCGGCAACCCCGGGAAACCGGTCGGGGAGGATGGGGAGAAGATGCTGTGCCGCATGAACGAAAGCCACTACGCAGTGACTGGCTGGGCGTTGGAACACTGGAAGATCCGGGAAAATGACCGGATTCTGGACATCGGCTGCGGTGGAGGAGCAACTCTGAAACGCATGAGTGAAGAGGTGCGTGACGGACATCTGACCGGAGTGGATTATTCCGCCACTTCACTGGAGCTTTCCGGGAAAACCAATGCAGAAGCACTGCAGCAGGGAAAAATGGATCTCGTGGAAGCCTCAGTGGAAAAACTGCCCTTTGCGGACAATGCTTTTGACAAGATCATTACGGTGGAAAGCTTTTATTTCTGGCCGGATCCCGCGGAGAATCTGAAAGAAGTCTACCGGGTATTGAAGGAGCAGGGAACCTTTTTACTGGTGGCCGACATTTACCAGAAGGAGGATCTGCCGGAACAGGTGCGGGAAAACATTCAAAGATTCCATCTGTTTAATCCCACACCGGAAGAATTCCGGGAACTGCTGGAAAATGCAGGATTTGAAGAGGTACGGATTCACTTAAAAGACGGCGAGGACTGGATCTGCGCGGAAGGGCACAAATAAGCAGTAGAACCCTTCGGAAAAACGCAAAAACCGGGTGGAAGTCCGAAACGGAACACGCTAGAATCAGAAACATAGAAAATGTGAAAGTATCCATGAAAATATTCAAAGGAGAAAACAATAACCATGTATAATCAGAATTATAAAGTAGAAATTCCCCAGTTCCCGGACCGGGAGGTGTCCATAGCAGAATACGGCGCGAAGAGCGGCGATTTGCAGATCGAGACCGGCAGACACAATGCGGAGGCCATTAACCGCGCGATCTGCGAAGTGTCGGAGCAGGGGGGCGGTACGGTAAGAGTTCCCGCAGGCATCTGGGCGGTGGCTCCGCTCCGGCTGTTAAGCGGTGTCAATCTTCATCTGGACAGTCAGGCTATGTTAAAATTCATCAAGTCCAAAGAGGACTATCCGCTGCGGATCACCAGCTATGAAGGTCAGGACTGCATTCGCACCGTATCTCCCGTTACCGCGGAAAATGCAGAAAACATCGCCATTACCGGAGAAGGCATCATTGACGGCAGCGGTGATAAATGGCGTCCGATCAAGAAGTTTAAGATGACGGAAAAACAGTGGGATGCGTTGTTTACCATCAGCCCTTATGTGTTAGAGACGAAAGAAACAGCGATCTGGATGCCCACAGAGTCGATTTTAAAAGGAAATCACCACAACATTCAGGGAAACACCGAGGAAGCACTGGCCGCCGCGGCACCCTATTACGATTTTTACCGCCCGGTGATGATCAGTCTGCGCCATTGCAAAAATGTGCTTCTGCAAGGCGTAACGTTCATGAACTCTCCGGCATGGAATATCCACCCCTATTTCTGCGAGAACCTTACAGTGGAGCATATACAGGTCCGCAATCCTTATTATGCCCAGAACGGTGACGGCATTGATGTGGAGTCCTGCACTAATGTGCATATTCATCACAGTGTTTTTGAGACCGGAGATGATGCCATCTGTATGAAGTCCGGCAAAAATGCCATTGCCCGCAAGATTCAGGGGCCCTGCAGCAATGTTTACATCCATGACTGTCTGGTGAACGAAGGCCATGGCGGCTTCGTCATCGGCAGTGAGATGTCCCGCGGAGTAAAGGATATTCTGGTGGAGAACTGTACTTTCGTGGGAACCGATGTGGGTGTCCGCATGAAGAGTGCGCTGGGCCGCGGCGGCGTGGTGGAAAATATCACTCTCCGCAATATCCATATGAGCGAGATCAAGGGCGAGGCAGTGATCCTGACCATGTCCTATGTGCTCAATTCCCTGAACCGGGAAGAGACCATTGCCATGGAAAATGAGGAGGACATCCCGTATTTCAGAGATCTGTCTATGGACAATATCGAAGTCACCGGCTGCAGACAGTTTACGAAGCTTGAGCCCTTGCAGGGCAGACCGGAGACAATCCGGAATGTTGTGGTGAATGGACAGAAGCTGGCGTAAGGTTCCAGACAGGAAACAGATTTTTGTTACTCACGGGAAATTTTTTGCAGTATAATAGCAGGAGGTAATGATTATGCCATGTACAACCATATTAGTAGGAAAAAAGGCATCTTATGACGGTTCCACCATGATCGCCCGGAATGACGATTCTCCTTCGGGGCAGTTCACACCGAAGAAATTCGTTGTGGTGCATCCGGAAGAACAGCCGAAAAAATACAAATCCGTGCTTTCCCATGTGGAGATCGATCTGCCGGAGGATCCCATGCGTTATACCGCAGTCCCCAACGCACTGGACGGAGAGGGTATCTGGGCGGCGCACGGTATCAATGCGGCAGGTGTGGGCATGACGGCCACAGAGACCATCACTTCCAATGCCAGAGTTCTGGGAGCGGATCCACTGGTGGAATATGTTCCGGCGAAGGATGGTGTGGAAGAGATCTCCGGCGGCATCGGCGAGGAGGATATCGTCTATCTGGTGCTGCCCTATATCCACTCTGCCCGTGAGGGTGTGCTGCGTCTGGGCAGTCTGCTGGAACAGTACGGTACTTACGAGATGAACGGCATCGCTTTTCAGGACGTAAACGAGATCTGGTGGCTGGAGACCATCGGCGGCCATCACTGGATTGCCCGGAGAGTGCCGGACGACGCTTATGTGGTGATGCCGAACCAGTTCGGAATCGATGCCTTTGATCTGGAAGATGCGCTGACGGAGCAAAAGGAGCATATGTGTTCCGCGGATCTGAAAGAATTTATTGAAAAGAACCACCTGGATCTGTCACAGGACGGCAATTTTTCCGCCAGAGATGCCTTTGGAAGCCATGACGATTCCGATCATGTATACAATACCGCAAGAGCCTGGTATATGCTGCGGACCCTGAATCCCCGTACAAAGGTCTGGGATGGCCCGAATGCAGAGTACACACCGTTTTCCGATGATCTGCCCTGGTGCATGGTGCCGGAGAAGAAGATCACGGTGGAAGATGTAAAATATGTGCTTTCTTCCCATTATCAGGGAACGCCCTATGATCCTTATGCTTCGTATGGGGATAAAACTATGTGTGGAGCATATCGTTCCATTGGTATTAACCGTAATGATGTTATGACTTTGATTCAGATGCGCCCGGAGGGCGAGCCAATCCAGTGGCTGGCGTTTGCATCCAATGCATTTAATGTGCTGGCTCCGTTCTACACGGACATGGATACGACACCCGGCTACCTGTCCGGAACCAACGGAAAAGTCTCCACCGAGAACTTCTACTGGATGAGCCGTATGATCGCAGCCATGGCCGATGCTTCTTATAGCAAATCCGTGTTCCATATCGAACGTTATCAGGAAAAGGTGGCAGCGAAAAGCCACGAGATCCTGAACCGTTACGATACATTGCTGGAGCAGGAGACTGACGAGGAAACTCGTAAAAAATTACAGGAAGAGGCCAACGAAAAGATTGCTGGGATGCTTCAGTGCGCGGCAGCCGATACTTTGGACAAGGTCCTGTATGAACTCAGTGGGCAGATGAAAAACGCCTATGCCAGATCGGATGCGTAAACAGTTCTATAAGTTAAAATCATATGATTTGAAATTGAAATAAAGAAAATAAAGAAAAGCAAAAAATGAAGTCTATGGAAAAAACAGCAGATTCTCCCAAAAGAGTCTGCTATTTTCATGTTTATGTCTTCGCGTTTATGAAAATATCTCATTGACAAATTGAAATTGGCCCCATATAATTACCAAAGATAATTATCAAAGGTAACTATAAAGACAAAATATGGGATAAAAAAGATATCCGAGAGGAAAAAAATGACGATTCAGACGATAAAACGAATGTTGGATGCCTGTTATCAGGCAAAAAGAATCCGGGAGATGCTTCCGGCGCTGCCCTCAGGCGTGACACCCTCTTATATTCATTTTCTGGATGTGATCCAGATTCTGGAGCGACAGGGTATCACTGTGAAGATTTCAGATATCAGCGACTATCTGAATATCCCCCGTCCCGGCGTGACACGGACAGTAAAAGAAATGGAAGAAAAGGGGTATCTGCGGAAAGCCAATGCGGCGGAAGACGGCAGGATCACCTATATTTCTCTGACAGAAGAGGGACGAAAACTGTCGGAAAAATATAATGAGAATTATTTTGCCGGTCTGGCACCGTATCTGGAGAGCATTTCCGAAGCAGATGCGAAAGTGATGATACAGACCATAGAGACCTTTTATCAGGTGATGTGCGAGAGGAGAGAGAAGTTTGAAAAATAAAGAAAATGACATGATGGATTTTACACAAGGAAGCATTTTGAAAAAGTTGCTTCGCTTCATGGTTCCCATTTTGGGAGCACTGATCTTACAGGCGGCCTACGGTGCGGTAGACCTGCTGGTAGTGGGACGGTTCGGCTCCACCTCGGGATTGTCCGGAGTCTCTACCGGTAGTCAAGTGCTGAATCTGGTAACTTTCGTGGTGACTCAGCTGGCAATGGGTATTACTGTGCTGATCGCACGGTATCTGGGAGAGAAGAAGGAGGAGCAGATCGGCAGTATCATCGGCGGCGGAACCGTTGTATTTGCAGTGATTTCACTGGTGCTGTTTGTAATTATGGTGGGCTTTGCCCGTCCTATTGCGGTTCTCATGCAGGCGCCGGAAGAGGCGGTAGAGCTGACCGCAGCTTACATCCGGATCTGTGGTGCCGGAATCTTTTTTATCGTGGCATATAATGTATTGTCCGCGATCTTTCGAGGACTTGGTGACAGCAATTCACCGCTGCTGTTTGTCTTCGTGGCATGCATTGTCAATGTCGTGGGTGATCTGGTGCTGGTGGCAGGACTGGGCATGGATGCCATGGGAGCAGCGCTGGCTACTGTTTTTGCACAGGCATTGAGCGTAGTGTTTGCAATTGTACGCCTTGTGAAAAAGGGACTGCCCTTTACCATTACCGGATACGATTTTCGTTGGAATCCCCAGTGCGGTAAATTCCTGCAGATTGGTCTGCCGTTAGCTTTGCAGGAGTGTCTGACGCAAGGCTCTTTCCTGGCACTGTGTGCCTTTGTCAACCGCCTGGGACTTGAAGCTTCCTCCGGCTACGGCGTGGCATGCAAAATCGTTAACTTTGCCATGCTGATCCCCAGTGCACTGATGCAGTCCACTTCTTCTTTCGTGTCACAGAATGTAGGTGCCGGAGAACAGAAGCGGGCGAAGAAGACCATGTTCACCGGTATCGGCATCGGACTTTTGGTGGGATGCTTTGCCTTTTCACTGGTGTTCTTCCGGGGGGATCTGCTGGCAGGTATCTTCTCCGCGGATGCGGCAGTGGTGCAGAGAGGGTATGAGTATCTGAAAGGTTTCGCACCGGAGACACTATTGACTGCTGTGCTGTTCAGCATGATGGGATATTTTAACGGTAATGGCAAGACCGTGTGGGTCATGCTTCAGGGACTGATCCAGACACTTCTCGTCCGACTTCCTTTCGCTTACTATATGAGTATCCAACCGCACGCAAGTCTCACCAATATCGGCCTCGCAGCCCCCATCTCTACTGCGTTTGGAATTGTGTTGAACGTGGCATGTTTCCTCTATCTGGAACATGCGGCCAAGCGTAGTTGATGGAGAGTTACGCGGGCAATGAGCCGCGCATAGGCATAGTGAGGACAGCGATGGGCGCTTGCGCACAAATCGCTGTCTTATTCGATACGTGGGGCGTAATCATCAAATTTAGTCAATTAAGCCCCGGCAGTCTTACGATAGCGGGGCTTAATTATCAAATATTGTGCGTAACGCCCCATACCTTGGTTTAAGGATACAGAGAAGCTTGTTCCTATCACCTGTGTCCACACTGAGGCGGAAGGTTTCCAGCAGAAAAGGACTGCTCCCCCGGGCGTAGATGCGGCGGAGACTGTGAGATTTTCTTGGAAAGTGGTTGAGCCGCAGGGGCAACGCGAACACGATGTTCGCGTTAGCCGGTAAGCGACATGGATGGCAGCGTAAAGGCGGCCCCGTCATGATGAGAAACACTTGACCACTTTCCTTTAGAAAATCCACAGTTGTAGCTAGCATCCGAGTCCGGGGGGACAGTCCTTTCTGCGTGGGGGCTATGGCAACCCTACGTTACGAGCCATGCCCCCAATTCATAAATGTTTCGCAAAGGGCACTCCACATTTGTTGGCAGTTCTCTGCAATGAGCCACGCTATTCATAAGATTGTCAGCAAAAACGCTGCAAATCCTATGATCAATTTTCTGTTTTCATTCGTCGTTTCGCCTCATACATTTTGGCATCGGCCTCCCGGACCATATCGTCCATGGAACGAGGCATATTATGGGTCAGTACGGAATATCCCATGGCTACAGTAATGGGATGCTCGGAACCGTCAGGAAGCTTCAGAGTTCCCAGAGACGCTTCGAAATCTCTTTGCAGCTTGAGAAATTCTTTTTCGGAATCGGATACGGTCGACAGGAATACGAACTCATCTCCGCCGATCCGGTAACATTTTCCTAAGGAACCGAGATGTGCCGACAGAGTATCCGCTACCCGGCGGATCATTTCATCACCGCTTTGGTGACCGTAGGTGTCGTTCACATATTTGAGGCTATTCACATCGTACAGTGCCAGCAACACATGAAAATTATGGGATGCGTCCAGTCTTTTCAATTCTTCCATATAGGAAGTACGGTTCAGCAGGTCGGTCAGACCGTCGCGATAAGCCAGGCGGCTGAGCAGCTGCATGCGAACACCTTCCTGATAGTTGGTCATGAGGCGCAGGGTAACCTGGACTGCTTCCATGATCAGGAACATAAGCACACCGATCCGTGTGAAGAAGCTGGTCTCGGGAGCACTGCCGAACCATAGCAGCAGGATATCCAGTAGAACGCCAAAGCACAGACACAGAATTCCAAGGTTATGATATAGATTGTGCTTCAGATGCTGCCTTTGATTCTGATAAAACCCCTTGCCGATGGCATAGATAACAAGTGCGATCAGAATGCCAAAAGTAATATGGGTCAGACGAAGACTTTCATGGAAGTCCTTGAGACCGGTCAGATTCAGGCAGAAACGTATACTGAAATCCATGACACTGATCAGGCATACTGTCTGTACCATCACAGGGGAGTACTCTGTATACATTTTGCCAAGGTACAGAAACAGTGGAATGGTGATCAGCATCATAAAAAGTTCCGCAATTGTATGATAAATATGGCTGTTACGCAGGATCAGTTGCAGCATACGGTTATCTGCCAACATAAAGATACCGGTATTCAGAGCAAATAATCCCAGATAAAGCATCTCACTGCCGATGATGTGCTTCTTGTGTAATGGCAGATAAAACAGGATAAATGCCAGACCAAGATGGGCGATCAGGAAGCTGATGCCGAATCCGGGTGCCTTGTCGCGGATGCGGCTTATCAGAATATCTTCACTACGTCCCAGGTACATATGATTGATCTTGCCACTGCCGTCTCTGTAAGGATTATCGATCACCAGGGTGAGCGTGCGCCCGGAATCTTCCCGGTAGATCGGCAGAGAGACATAAGAGGCTCCTGGCGTCTTGCCGAAGAAAACTCCCTCCGGTCGTATAGTCTCATAGATCTGCCGGTCGTCTATCAGGATCGTCACATTGGAACTTTTATAAAAAAAGAAAAGTGTCATGTCGTGAGTCAGCGCAGGAAGCTTCTTGGTCACTGTGCAGGTGCCGCTGATATGGGAAAAATCAACGGGGCTTCCATCGGAGGTGGTCCAGCCTTCTGAAAAGTCAATATAATCCGATATTGCCGGCTCATGGTTCTGTTTGGGCAGACTGTAGTACAGTACCGTAAAAATCACAGAACACATGATCAGGAAAAACAGTCCACGTGTAATGGAATATGAAGTTTTGTGATTGTTCGTGTTAGTATTCATATGAATTATATTATAGTAATCAGGTACCATAAAAGTCAATGTCTGTGTTGGCCAGATCAATGACTAAAGATAAAAAAACGTTGCAATGGGTGAAAAAGTATGCTATTGTGATTTTGTTGCCGCTTTAGCGCGGTAAAGATTTACTCTGGAGAGTCCTTCCACGGAAAGCAATTTTCATATTTCCGTATAGAAGGCGCCGAAGGTGTACGGCAGTAAAGCTGCCAATCTCTCAGGCAAAAGGACAGAGCATCTATATGCTTATTCCCATTCTCTTCGGAAGAAATCAATCTACGATAGGACGTCACAAGAGGTGACGGAAGGAGAGGGAATATGTTAGACATGATTAGTAACTTTCTGACCACAGTGGATGATTTCGTCTGGGGCATCCCCCTGATCGTCCTCATTCTGGCTACGGGCCTTTTTCTCACAGCCAGACTTCGTTTTTTGCAGATCACGAAGCTTCCCCATGCAATCAAACATTTAATTGCCAATGAAAAGTCGGGCGAAGACGGCGAAGTATCCAGTTTCGCGGCACTGTGTACGGCATTGTCCGCTACCATCGGAACCGGTAATATCGTTGGTGTGGCAACGGCTATTGTAGCAGGCGGTCCCGGAGCTTTGTTCTGGATGTGGATCGCTGCGCTGGTAGGTACGGCTACAAAGTATTCCGAGTGCCTGCTGGCGGTGAAATATCGTGTGGTAGCAGAGGATGGACACATTATCGGCGGCCCCTTCTACTATATCGAAAACGGTATGGGCAAGAGCTGGAAATGGCTGGCGAAGATCTTCGCTTTTATGGGTGTATGCGTAGGATTGTTCGGTATCGGAACCTTTACCCAGATCAACGGTATCACCAGTGCGGTACATAATTTCTTCGATGCAAATAATGCACATACCGTACAGCTCTTCGGCATGGACTATTCCTGGAGCGTGGTGATCTCCGGAATCCTTTTGACCATCTGCGTGGCACTGGTTGTTATCGGTGGATTAAAGCGTATCTCCACCGTGGCACAGGTCATCGTTCCTTTTATGGCAGTGACTTATGTAGTAGCCTGTCTGTTAGTATTGATCTTTAATGTAACTGCCATTCCGGCAGCTATCGTAACCATTGTACAGAGTGCGTTTGGGATGCGTGCCGTAGCCGGCGGTGCTTTGGGAGCGGTTATCATGGCAATGCAGAAGGGTATTGCGAGAGGTATTTTCTCCAATGAAGCAGGTATCGGTAGTGCACCGATCGCAGCGGCTGCAGCGCAGAATGACTCTCCTGCCAAACAGGGTCTGATCTCAATGATGGGTACCATCATTGATACTCTGATCATTTGTACCATGACCGGTCTTACGATCGTAATTACCGATTCCTGGAACGTAGGTCTGGACGGCGTGGATGTTACCACCAGAGCTTTCCAGCAGGGACTGCCTTTTAACAGCTTTATTGCATCCTTTATCCTGATGGTATGCCTGGTATTCTTTGCATTTACCACGATCCTCGGTTGGGATTACTACAGCGAGAGATGCCTGGAATACCTGATCGGTCAGAAGCCGAAGGCAATCAAAGTATACCGTTGGATCTACATTGCCTGCGTATTCATCGGACCCTACATGACTGTTAAGGCAGTATGGACCATCGCAGATATCTTCAACGGTCTGATGGCGATCCCGAACCTGATCGCACTGTTGGCATTAAATGGTGTTGTGGTGGCTGAGACCAAGAAATACCTTGACAATGCCAAGAAAAAGTTTTAAAAAAGTTCTGTAGCCCTATCACGCGGGAAAATCTATATTTTTCTCGGAAGTGTAGAAGTGAGGAACTATATGAAAGATCTTACAAAGGGCAGACCGTCAGTTTTGATACTGACGTTTGCCCTTCCTATTTTTTTGGCCAATTTATTGCAACTTACTTACAGTCTGGCAGATACCCGCATCGTAGGTACTTTTCTGGGAGATAATGCCCTGGCGGCAGTGGGGGCCACGACGACGCTGAGCAATCTGATCGTACAATTCCTGATGGGAATGTGCAATGGCTTTGCTATTATTTCGGCACAGTGCTTCGGAGCGAAGGATATGGACAGATTGCGCAGATCCTTGGGCAATTCTCTGGTGCTTGGCCTATTGGCAGCTGTGGTACTGACGATAGGAGGGCTTGTATTTTTGCAGCCGATCCTCAGATTTCTGAATGTGCCGGAAAATCTGCTGAACACAGCAACACAGTATGTATCCGTGATCATAGCGGGACTTGTTGTTACATTACTATATGATGTATTAGCGGCGACCCTAAGAGCGATCGGAGATACCGTGACCCCGCTGATCGTGCTGGCGGTGTCGGTGGTGCTGAATATCGGAGGAGATCTGCTTCTGATCGTGGTGCTGCATATGGGAGTGCTGGGTGCCGCAGTTGCTACTGTGCTGTCGCAGCTGATCGCTGTGGTGGTGTGTGCGGTCTATCTGTGGGAAAAGTATGAAATTCTGCGGATACGTGTGGATGATCTGAAGCTGCAGGATGCCGGAATGCTCCGCAATATGTTAAGCTCCGGTCTTTCCATGGGATTCATGAGCTCGCTGGTCAATATCGGTACATTGACATTGCAGACCTCCATCAATAAGCTGGGACAGAATATTATCATTGCCCATACGGCAGCCCGCAAGATCTCCGAGATCTTCATGATCATGTTCAGCGTCTTCGGTCAGACAATGGCGACCTATTGCGGACAAAATCTGGGAGCGGGCAAAATCGAACGGATCCGCAGAGGAATCCTGTTGGCAACCGGTTATACCTGCATCTGGTGTACGCTTAATATTGTGACTGCTTATACCATCGGTGACTGGCTGGTATGGCTGGTCACCGGCAGCAAAACTCCGGAAGTGATCTACAATGCCACATTATATCTGAAGGTAGATACACTGTTCTATTATGTGACAGCGGTAATCTGTATTGTGAGAAACTCCATGCAGGGACTGGGAGAGCGGATCGTACCGCTGATCTCCAGCTCGTTGGAAATGATAGGGAAAATTGTGATCGCGGCGACGCTGGTTCCCATGTTCGGATACCCGGGTGTCATCGCAGCGGAGCCTATTGTGTGGTTTATTATGATCATTCCGCTATTGATAAAGATACTGCGTATGCCGGTCTGGAAGCAGAAAACTTAACTGTTTCGTAAACAAAAGAGATATTTTCACTTAACGTTAAGGAAAAATGACCAAATTTAACAATAAAATACTTGCAATTTTGTCGAATTGTATTACTATATGGAAAATGTTACAATGAATTTACCGAGAAAATACTTAAACGTTTTCGAGGTGGACCGAATGTGATAAAGTCTTTTACAGAAAGGCAGATGTGGTAAGTATGAAGAAGACAGAGAATAAGAAAACGAAAGTAAAAGGGAACAAAAAGCCATTTTTCACAATTTCGAAAAAGATACTGGCATTGAGCCTTCTACCGATGATCATTGTATGTGCACTGGTGGCTACGGTGGGGGCCAAAGCATTAGAGACCGGAATTGAGAAACAGATTGAGCAGTCTCTGCAGATCGTTGGTGTCAGTGTGGATGAAACCTACACGAATCTGTATGAAGGCGATTACACCAGAGATAAGGGAGGCAAGGTGCGCAAGGGCGGCACATCCATTTCCGGGGAGACACAGTTGATCGATGGATTGCAGGAGAAGACAGGCTTCCAGGTGTCTTTTTTGTATGGAAATATGCGTCTGATCACGACATTGACCAAGCCGGAAGGAGGACGTATTAACGGTACGGCGCTGGAAGACGATGTCTATGCACAGATTCAGACTGGGGAGGCTTTGTTCCTGACGGACTGCAACATTTCCGAAGTAGATTATTATGTATATTATCAGCCGTTGATCAATTCTGATGGCTCTGTGATCGGTGCCATCGAAGTGGCGACGCCGATGCAGAATGTCAAGGATACAATCTCGATGCAGGTCAAGGATATTATTCTGATTGCTGTGGCATGTGTTCTTGTGGCGGCAACGCTGGTAAGCGTATTATCCCGTAGCATGGTGAAGACCATGAAGAAGACGAAGCATTTCCTAGGCAGGATCGTGAACGGAGAACTGGATGCAGAGCCGGATGAAAAGCAGTGCCGTAAAAAGGATGAACTTGGGGATGTATATCGTATTTCTGTAAAACTGCAAAAAACTCTCCGTTCGATCGTAACAGAGATCAAGGATTCCGCGGATGATCTGACAGCATCTTCCAACAAACTGATCAAGATGGCACAGGATACCCAGGAATCTGTGAATGATGTATACCATGCTGTCGGCGAGATATCAGACGGCGCAAGGAATCAGGCCAATGAGACAACGGATGCTAATGAAAATGTAGTGCGTATCGGCGAGCAGATCGAATATATATCTGAGGAAGTAAAATCTCTGACGGATTATGCCGGCAGGATGGCAGAAGCGGAGAAAGCTTCCGAAGAGATCATGAAGGAACTGAACGGCTCCAACGAGAGCACCAAGGAATCTGTCCTGCGGGTAGCGGAACAGATAACGGATATGAACGGAGCAATTCAGAATATCACCAAGGCAGTATCCATGATTCAGGATATTGCGGACGAGACAGATCTGCTGTCACTGAATGCCAGCATTGAAGCAGCCAGAGCCGGAGAAGCGGGAAGAGGCTTCGCGGTGGTAGCAGAGCAGATCAGTAAGCTGGCTGACCAGTCTAAGCGCTCCGCAACCGAGATCCAGCAGATCATCCAAAATATCATGGAGTCTTCCGGCAGAATGGTGGAGATCATGGGTGAAGTGGAAGCCAACATGAATCACCAGCAGAGCAAGTTAGAGGAGACCGGTGTGAAGACTGCGGCAGTAGCGGATGGTGTGGAGAATTCCCTGCAACATATCGGCGGTATCCGGGAGAAGATGGATGTCTTGGGACAGTCCGGAAGCGCGATCCGTGATGTAGTGGAAGGATTGTCGGCAATCTCCGAACAGAATGCAGCATCCGCAGACAGTACAATGCAGGCGGCTCATGGCATGAGTGATACCATGACAGAACTGATGAATTCTTCTGAGAATCTGCTGGCATTAGCGGATAAGCTGGAAAAGGTACTGGATGTTTTCAAGGTATAAAGAGGGGGCCGGAAGTTGTCCGGCAGGGAGATAACATATAAATGACAGAAAATGCAGTCCAGTTTTCACAGAAAACCGGACTGCATTTTCGTGTGGTTTATTGACGGAGATACCATCATGAATTACAATATAAGGAGTGTAAGGAATTACATTATGAATATATCATACGGGATAGAAGGAGAATGCAAATGAAAGAGATGGAACGAAGTAACCGGGTGGCCATGATAGCACATGGTGTGATCAATGCATGTATGCTTTTCATTAGCGTGATCGGATTCGTTGAGCACACAGTATCGGCTCCGGTATTGGTAGTGCTGATACTTCTTGGAATCATACCGGTTTTGGCAGAATTTATTTGTTGGAAGAGAGATCATGAAACAAAAGCTATAAAACATCTGTCACTGATCGGATTTGCGTTGTTTTATACGGTGCTGCTTTTTACGGCACAGTGCAACATGGTGTATGCATTTGTAATTCCCATGATGTTTGCAGTCATGCCTTATCATGATGTCAAGGCATTTGTGCTTATTAATGTGGGGACGGTGGTAGAGAATATCCTGGTGGTGCTCCTGGGAGCCACACAAGGGGGATTTGGTTATCTGGGGCAGGACGCAGGATTTATACAGATTTCGGTAATGATTCTGCTGTGCATTACATCCATCTATGCTACCATATCCAACCAGAAGAACACTGATGAAAATATAGAGAGCATTACAGCTGCGCAGGACCGCACGGAAGCAACCTTACGTGAGGTCATGGAAATGAGCAGCCGGATGGAGACTTCAGTAGCTGATATCACAGCGGAATTGAATAAACTGGAAACTGCCTTTGACAGCACAAAAATAGCCATGGAGGAGGTGTCTGCAGGTTCCAGTGAGTCTGCCGCGGCGATTCAGCAGCAGACGGCACAGACGGAGGCTATTCAGGAAAAAGTAAATACCGTGAGTGAAGTGGCAGAGACGATCGGAAACAATATGGAACATACGATAGAAATACTGGATGCCGGAAAAGAAGAGATGACAGGTCTGAAGGAGCAGGCAGAGGATTCTGCAAGGAACAGTGAGCTGGCGGCACAGAAGCTGGAAACGCTGGATCATTATATGCAGGAGATGCATTCCATCGTGGAAATCATCAGTAAAATAGCGAATCAGACCAGTCTTCTGGCGCTGAATGCCAGCATAGAGGCAGCCAGAGCCGGTGAAGCCGGCCGCGGATTCTCCGTAGTAGCTACGGAGATTTCGGGAATGGCCACCCAGACAAAGGATGCTACCGGCAATATCGCAGAGCTGATCCAAAATGTATCCGGAGCGATAGGAGAAGTGGTAACGGTCATACGTCAGATGATAGATGGCATCGGCAGCCAAAGGGAAGGAACGATGCGTGCGGCGGACAGCTTCACAGCAATTGAAGACAGCAGTTATATGATCGTGGATAATCTGGGAGAGCTGCTTCAGATAGTAGAAGCTCTGAAAACAGCCAACCAGGAGATCGTGGATTCCATTCAGACAATCTCAGCGACTACGGAAGAAGTATCCGCCCATGCCAGTGAGACGCTGGAAGCGGAAGAGAGAAACAGAGAGATTCTGCAGAAAATTACTGAAAATATGAATTCTATGGTAAAAAAATAAGTAACGGTTCCTGTGACAGAACGAACAGGATAGAAACAGGAGTGACAGAATATGCATGACAACGGGGTGACTTTACAGAAAAAGGTGTTACAGAATCTGGATATACCGTATTCGTATGAACTGGCAAAACGAATGGAGCAATACCGGTCACATCCGACACTGGGGTATCGCCCGGCGGGTTCTAAGGCAGAATTTGAGACCGGAGAGATGCTGAAGACAGAAATGGAAAAAATCGGACTGTCTGAGGTTACAAAGGATGCTGTGACGGTAGACGGCTGGGAATTTCATAAGGCAGCGTTAAGCTACACGAATGCAGTCGGGGAGACCGTGTCAGCAGAATTGGGAGCCTATCAGACAACCTTTGTCACCGATGGCCCGAAGGAATTTTCCATGATGTATCTGGGAAAAGGAACGGAGACGGACTATCATGGAAAAGATGTCAGGGATAAACTGGTATTGGTGGAGATCAACCAGAGAGATGAGTGGTGGATCAATTATCCGGTATACCAGGCACATCTGAAAGGAGCCGCAGCCCTGATCGCAGTGCAGAGCGGCGGCTACGGTGAAATCGACGATGAAGCTCTGAATGCACAGGATATCGCCGGACCGGAGGATGCTCCCGCTTTTTCCATTTCCAGAAAAGATGCGGCAGGCCTGTTGGAGCTGCTGTGTGATCAGGAGGAAATAACGGTCACCTTTGATGCGGAATCCAGGGTGACCAGGAACTGCACGACTTATAATATTGTGGGTAAGATTCCCGGGAAACATCCGGACCGCATGGTGCTTTTGTCTGCACACTATGATTCCTATTTTGACGGATTCCAGGATGACAATACAGCGGTCGCCCTGATGTTTGGTATTGCAAAGGCGTTGCGGGACAGTGGTTTTCAACCGAACAATACCATTGTGATCTGTGCCATGGCATCCGAGGAATGGGGTGTGGTGGATTCCAATTTCGACTGGTCCACAGGAGCTTATGAGCAGATATTCACCGCACATCCCGAATGGGTGGGCAAGGTGATCGCAGATCTGAACTTTGAGCTTCCTGCTTTAGCGCATGGTACCAGAGCGAGGATCCGCAGCTGCTATGAATACGTCAGCTTTCTGGAGGAATATCTGGCGGATCTGCCGAATCTGACGATAGCCTATCCGGAAGAGACAGCAGTGACATCTCCGATCGAGACCTGGTCGGATGATTTTTCCATGGCGATCGCAGGTGTACCGTCCATGGTAAATGATTTCACCGGCGGAAGCTTTATGGAGACCCACTACCATTCTCAGTTTGATAACGATGAGTTTTATGATGAACAGGTATATCGTCTGCATCATGAGCTGTTTGCCCTGCTGATCCTGGCACTCGATGAAACGGCAGTGGTGCCGTTACAGTTTTCACCGGTGGTACAGCGGATTCGCAAGGGTTTGGAACAGTGTCGGGAGATCTGCTACCGCGCTGATGTGGCTGGGCAGCTGGGAGAGAAAAAGCGGGCCTTGCTTGAAAAAATTGAGGAACTGGAGATTTTAAGTGACCGGGCACTTAGAAGATGCCGGGAGGAATATGAAGCGGTAGAGGAATACAACCGTAACTACAAACAGTTGCTTAGAGATGGAAAATACGACGAGGCGGAGAAACTTTTCCGGCAGATCAGACCGCTGGAACAGAAGCTGCTCGCAAGGTTCCAACAGGAGCAGGACGCTTTTGTGCGGATTGACTGGTACGGAAACGTGTTGTATCCTCATGAGATATGCAGTGCAAATCTGAGACTTCTGGGCGGAGCGGTGAGAAATCTGAAGGAACAGAGACTTTCCTCCGCACTTCGTAAGCTTTATCAGGTAGACAACAATGCCTATGCCTTTAATTTTGATGAAGAAGTATATAGGCATTTTACGGATTATGTATTCCATCAGCCGAAGGATCGCCTGAAATGGGGGTACGGAAGGCTGCCGGAGCATGAAAATCTATATGGAACGGTCAAGCAGCTTCTCCAAAAAGAAAAACAACTGGAGATGTTGACAGGATCCGGTATGAAGGAAATGGACTACCGGGAAGAAATTACCAGCCTGGAGCATGCATGCAGCAAGCTTGTGGTCAGCCTGATGAATATCGTGCAACAAATGGAGAGATCTGTGACAGAGATATTCGAATTGTAATGATGGCGAGAGCAGAGCACGGAACGATCCACAGACAACAAAGCTGGGGACTGACATCATCATAATAAGGAGATAACAGTAAATACAATTATGGAAAGTGATAAGTTATATCGTGTGCAGAAGGAAGATCTTCCGAAAGTGGAGAAAATGCTGAATCAGTGCTTTGCACACGATCCGTTGTACGAGACGCTGATTCCGGATCCGGAAGTCCGTAAAAATCTGATGCCGGAGCTATTTAAATGTGACATGGATGAATTTTATGCGACCTGTGAGATCTTCGCAGACAGCGCAGACCTGAACAGTGTATTGGTGGTATCGGATGAAGCGGAGCCGTACAATGTATTTCAGTTCTATTTTACAGAGGCCATGGCTGCTTTACAGACGGATTCCTATCTGATCAAGGAGGATCCTTCGTTAAAGACATTTCGGAATTTTATGAAGGGTGAGGATTATCTGAATTCCAGCTGGACGGATCAGCTGCATCAGAACCAACGGCTGCATATCATTTATCTGGCGGTGGATCCATCCATGCAGCATCATGGGATCGCGGCGGAACTTCTGGAGGAAGCCATTGGCTATGCCCAGAAGCACAAACTGATGATCTCCCTCGAAACACACAATCCAAAAAACGTGGAATTCTATGAAAAGTTCGGATTCAAAGTATATGGTGTGATGGAGAAGAATTTTCCGTTAAAGCAATACTGTCTGATCCGTGAAGTACAGTAATATTGCTGAAAATTTCAGAAAAATCCGGAAACGCAACTGCCGGTTGACAAAATTTCAAGGGCACTTGGTAGTTGTCAACCGGCTCTTTTGTTATGATTTTCCTATGTCGACGATCTATGTGTGCACAAGAAAACATTAATAAAAGAAGGAGAGAATGAAAATGATCCTGTCAGAAAAAATAATAATGTTGCGTAAGAAATATGGGTGGTCCCAGGAGGAACTGGCAGAACGCCTGGACATTTCCAGACAGTCTGTATCCAAATGGGAGAGCGGAGCCTCAATCCCGGATCTGGAACGCATTGTCAGTATGAGCCAGTTGTTCGGAGTTACTACGGATTACTTATTAAAAGATGAAATGGAAGAGACGGAATTCACCGATGGAATGACACCGGAGATCACAGAGGGCAAAGTGATCACGGTGGAGGAAGCTAATACGTTTCTGGAAGCTACGAAAAAATATGCTGCCCGGATTGCTCCGGCGGTATCCTTATGTGTGCTCTCTCCTGTTGTATTGTTGTGGTTGTTGGGAATGGCAGGTGCCAAAAGAGGAGCGGTTACAGAAAATGTCGCAGGAGGAATCGGTCTCATCGTACTGTTACTGATGGTGGTAGTTGCGGTAGCGGTATTTCTTCTCACCGGAATCCCGTATAATAAATATGAATATCTGGAAAAAGAAAAGCTGACATTGCAATATGGGGTGTCCGGAATCGTGGAGAAAGCAAAAGAAACATTTGCGGGAACCTACCGGATCTGCATAACCCTGGGTGTTGTATTGTGTATTCTGGGAGTGGTACCGTTGCTGGCAGTATCTATTTTTTTCGGGAATAATGGTTATGCGGTAATCCTTGCTACGGATGCTTTGCTCATTGTAGTGGCGATCGCTGTATGGCTGTTCGTGTGGTCCGGTATTATCTGGGGCGGTTATCAGAAATTGCTTCAGGAGGGGGATTATACTGTGGAGAATAAGGCAGTTAACCGGAAGTATGAGCATGTGACAGCAATTTACTGGTGTGTCTGGACAGCGGTTTATCTGGCTATCAGCCTGCCGACGATGCGTTGGGACATTACCTGGGTCGTATGGCCTGTGGCCGGAGTATTGTATGGGGCACTTCTGGCGTTTTTGAAGATAAAGAATCGGAAAGCAGAGCGCGAATAAGCGGATTGCAAGGGGAAATACGGACGGCGTGAATAAGGAGCGGAATATATGACAGTGGTATGCCTTGTGATACTGGCAGGAATTTTCTGGGGAGATTTTTTCTTAAAAAATTATATAGAGTCGCATGTGGATGAGCGGGAAGAACGAGAGATCTGCAGGGGGGAATTTCTGATCCGCAAGCATCACAACAAAGGCATGATGCTCAATGCCGGACAGAAGAGAAGGCGTCTGGTGGCTGTTGTTTCACTGGCGTTTACACTGATATTGACCGTTGTCTTTATCGTGAGTCTGGGACATCGAGGCAACAATTTGCTGCGACTGGGACTATCGCTGCTGCTTGGTGGTGCCTTCAGCAATACCTATGACCGCCTTCGCAGAGGTTATGTGGTGGATTATGTGAGCTTCCCGGTGAAATGGCAGGCGTTCCGCAAGATCGTATTCAACTGCTCAGATTTCTGCATTATCATCGGTGCGTTGTTATCGGCGCTTGGAATGCTGTAAATTGAGAGTTAGTGAAATACATTGGCAAAATCCACGAACTCCCGGAGCATGC
>OGFH01000186.1_pt1 | contig 35218 bp, 29 predicted proteins | sample 1570941 | NCBI WGS metagenome assembly OGFH01 (sample SAMEA2582051, study PRJEB24529) | metagenome | biome: Human gut stool | place: China | collected 2011
TACTAGGCATAGTTATTTCTTAAATTCAGTATATGTAGGTAATTTGAGACTAAAGAGTAAAAGAAAGATAAGTTTTGAGAGAATAAAAAAGACAAAGGTATATATTAGTGTGGTAATTTTTACTGATATATACCTTTGCCTGTTGTTAATGTGTAGAGTTGTCCTTCTTGTTTATTTCATCATCGCTTTTGTTTGTATTTGAGTGAATCGTTTCCTTCACAACCAGTCTTTTTGGATATATCTACCATCAGGAAATTGCTCTTTTCAGAAACGATCCGACTCAAGACAAACTAGATACAAACAAAGCTAAACTTATGCTAAGGTTATCGCTTAAACTGCCATCTTTATACCTTCTTTTTTATTACAATACCGTTTGCATTGTTGGCAAAGGTCGTATCCCAGCATGGCTCCCAAGATGAAGTCCTCTTCGGCAGACAGTTGATTCAAGGGGCGAATGATGATATGCCGCATGGCTTCCATACATTCTTCCCTGTCACGGATATTACATTCTCGGCCTTCCCACCAGGTCTTCAGAATATATCTGACACCGTCCCGGTCTGTCACCGATAACGCGCCTTCCTTTGTGGCAAGTAATCTCTCCGCAGGGACGGTTCCCTGTTCCTCCAGGTGCTTCAAGACCCGCTCCTGCAGACGCAGTTGTTCCTCTCTTCCGGTATATTCCTTGAAGATCAGGCAGCCCCGCTGTGTATCGCACAGAATCGCTCCCCTTCCTTTTCGGGTACGCAATACTTCTATCTCATACTGCTCCAGCAGTGCCACTGCTCTGTCATTCACTTACAATCCCTCCTAAGATACGTCCTTAACCGTTTTCCGGTTCCTACGCTATCTTATGAGGAAAGCCTGTAAAGTATGCTCAATCTTTGTCTGCCGACAGTTCCTTTACCTTTTCCAACAGCTGTTCCCTGGTATTCTGCTCGGGATGTTCCAATACCAGTTCCAGCAGCTGTTGCAGCATCTCTCCCAGCTCTCTGCCCGGTTTCATACCGGTGTCGATCAGATCCCTGCCGGTGACCGCCAGTGTTTTCAGGGAGACGCACTGCTTCTTTTCCAGCATTTCCTGATACAGTTTCTTCCAGAGTTCGAGATTCTCCAGTTTTTCTGTTCTCAGGTAATCGCTCTGTGCCAGAATATCTGCCCGTTTCACCGGGAACAGCAGCGGGAAAATATCTTCCCCGATCTTATTCACCGCCCGGCGGACAATCCGCAGATCCGGTATCACATCATTGCCATAATCATGGTATCTCACCAGACGGGTGACCACCGCAACGGTATCATTATCAAATCGCAGTCTCCGCAGAATCTTCCGCGCCATCTCTTCTCCCACCGCCGGATGTCCGTAGAAATGAGTGATTCCGTCTTCATCCACAGTAAGTGTGGCCGGCTTGCCGATGTCATGGAGCAGCATGGCATAACGCAGATTCTTGTCCGGCCCGATCTCCATAAGTGCATGTAATGTATGCTCACCCACATTGTATTTATGATGCTTGTGCTTCTGCGGTGTCTCCATCATGGCATCGAATTCCGGTAGGATCACCTTTGTGACACCCATGTCATAAGCTTCTCTGAGGGTGTCGGGATGAGGGGACACCAACAGTTTAGTCAGTTCCACCTGAATCCGCTCCGCACTGATCTTCTGCAGGGTCGGTGCCAACTTCCGGATTGCCGCCTCAGTATCTTCGTGGATCTCGTAGCCCATCTGGGCTGAAAAACGAATTGCCCGCATGATGCGCAGGGCATCTTCTCCGAATCGTTCCTCCGGGTTGCCCACACAGCGGATCAGCTTCGCCTCGATGTCTTTTAATCCGCCGAAAATGTCGATCAGGCCTTCCGTTTCATTATAAGCCATGGCATTGATGGTAAAATCCCGGCGTTTCAGGTCCTCCTCCAGGTTCGGAGTAAACGTCACTTCTTTGGGATGTCGGCTGTCTTCGTATTTTCCATCCACACGGTAGGTCGTAACCTCAAAGCCTTCCTTGTCCAGCATGACGGTTACGGTGCCATGCTGGATTCCGGTGTCGATGGTGCGACGAAACAGCTGCTTTACCTGCTCCGGTCTCGCCGAGGTGGTAATGTCCCAGTCCTCCGGGCATCTGCCCAGAATGGAATCCCGCACGCAGCCGCCTACCACATAGGCTTCGAATCCGGCATTCTGTATGGTTTCTATGATATATTTTGCTTTTTCAGGTATTTGTATCTGAATCATATATATCCTCTTTTGCAAAAATCACATACGCTCATTGCTTTGTGAGTTTTCGCTTGTTACTGCTTTGTGTCTATTGTTTGTTTCTAAGAAAGGCTATGCCTGCTCCGGGTTCATGATGAACTTATCGATGACTTCCACCAGTCCGTCTTCATCGTTGGTGCCGGTGATATAGTCCGCCGCATCCTTGACCGCCGGCTGGGCATTCCCCATTGCTACGCCGGTTCCCGCATATTCGATCATGGAGATGTCGTTGTAACCGTCCCCGCAGCAGATCGCATTCTCTCTGGTCAGTCCCATGCCTTCCAGCATATGATCCAGTGAAGTGGCTTTGTTCACATCTTTCGGCATGATCTCGATGAAATAGGGTTCGGAACGGTAGATGCTTGCCACATCGCTGTATTTTTCCTGCAGCTGTTTCTCCAGCTCCGGTGCGATCTCTTCCGGTGCTGTCATCAGGCATTTATTAATATCGAAATTCACATATTCGACGAAATTGTCAACGATCTTTATAGGAATTCCGTTGATTCTGGCTTCCAGCTGCACATAGTCATCCGGCTCGAACGCAGAGATGACGCCGGGACCCTGATAAGTGATCAGTCCGCAGCCATTCGCTTTGGCGAATTCATACAATCCGGGTACAATGGACAGGGGCAGTGTTCTCTGGTACACTACCTCGCCGGTCTTGCAATCCACAATACGTGCTCCGTTAAAGGACAGGAGGTAGCCACCGTATTTTTTCAGTTCCAGCTCCTCTTCGCATTTCCGCATGCCGGGGGTGGGACGACCCGAAGCCAGGATCACCTTGTGACCATGCTGTAAAATATTCCAGATTCCCTGTTTGGTAGCTTCCGTGATCTCTTTTTTTGAATTGGTCAATGTTCCGTCAATATCCAGTACCAGAACTTTTTCCTGCATGTTTATTCATACCTTTCTCAAAGTTATTCTCTGTTCAGCTCACGTAACTGGCAGAGTCACATTATCATGTTTCCCGCCCTTTTGCGACTATTTTTGCTCATAACCTAACAGTACCTGTCTCTTCTGCTTGTGCAGTGAAACAGGTACTTGTCTGTTGTCTATGTTCTGTTCCTGAGCAAGCTTTACTGTGCCTGTGTTGCGTTCTCTTCGGTAGCAGCAGTCTGCTCCTCGGTGATCTCCTGGGTCTCTGCGGTCGCGGTCTCAGCGGCTGCGGATTCCTCTGCCTGCACCTTCAGGTAATTCAGTTTACCCTTGGGATCCTCTACTGTTACATCTGCGGTAATATCCTGCATATGCTGACTCATTGTATCGGATACTAGCGTATTCTTGATGTTGATCTTCCACTCGGGCTGATCCTGTCCGATGTAGTAAAGTACATAGGTGGTGTCACTGACAGTGATGGCTACGGTATCTCCTGCCTGACGGCTGTTGTCGAAGATCCAGTTGCTCAGCTCCTCTGTCATACCGGTCTTGGTCACCTGCTCGAACAGACCGCCGTTTTCTACTGCAGAAGTATCCTGTGTATACTTCTTGCACAATTCTGCGAAGCTGTCCTCGGTAGCTGCACCGCTCTTCCACTCCTCCAGGATCTCTTCACCGGTCTTATCCTCGGTGGGAATAATCACACGTACATCTGCGGAAGGAGTCTCATCCAGATATCTCTTCTCAAATGCCACGGCATAGTAGCAATGGCTGTTGTCGTTAGTAATGACGGTGGTGTCTCCTGCCTTTCTGGCATCATCAAACAGCCAGTCGGAGATCAGGTAGTTCACGGAAGACTTCTTCTCATTCTCGTGTGCTTCGCCGTCTTTTGCCACGGTCTTCTCCGCATCATCTGCCAGTACCTTCGCATCTTCCATTGCCTTGGCGATCTCAGCATCGGAAGGCTGGTAAGCGGTATCGGTGCTGTCGGAAGCTGTTGCATCTGTAGCTGCCGTTCCGTCTGTTGCAGTGGTATCGGTGGTTGCAGCAGTCTCCTCTACGGGATCTGCCAGTTCGGTAGGCTCTGTAGGCAATTCTGCCTCAATGGTCGTCAGGCGATAGTCTACGGAATCGTAGGTTGCCTTATTTTCCTCATAATAGCTCTGGATCTCATCATCACTGGGAGCATTATCCTCCTGCAGCTTCTGATAATAAGCGTTCATTACCATGTCGTTCTTCACATATTCTTCGATACGGCCCATGGTTGCATAGCTTCCGTAGATGGAACGTACATATTCCTTCTCGGAGATGCCTGCGGATGCAGCGGAAGTCTTGATGGTCTCCTTAAAGGTGTTGTACTCATCGGTAGTATCGTAGGTGAAGCCCTCTGCATCGGCTGCTGCCTTCATGGCTTTGGACTGCTTCAGATTCTCAACGGCCATCTGCTCGAAATAATCCTGCCAGCTCAGGGTATCGGAATACATCTGTGTGGACAGGTCTTTGGAAGTATCCAGTCCGAAGTATGTCAGATAGCTGCCGTACTGGGTGATATAATTGTTCTTGGTCAGGTTGTATTGGTAATCGAACTCTACCTTATTTACAGCTTCTCCATTGACCACCACATAGGTCTCATGAGTTGCCAGATAGGTACGGATGGGGAAAGATGCTACCAGACATACCAGAGCCACAAGCACTACGATGCCGATGGCCGTGCTGATGCGCTCTTCCTTTTTCTCCTTTTCCTTCTCCTCTTTACGCTTCTGTACCTTACGGTCATATTTGGTCATGACCTTCTGTTCTGTTTGTTCTTTATTTTCTGTAACTTTTTCATTCTTAGACATTGCTTACATGTCTCCTTCCTGGTGTCTTAAGTCCCAATGACTCCTTATTTTACCGTATTTCTGCGGAAAAAGAAAGCTATTTCACATATTTTTCAAGTTTTTCCACGATATTTTTCACACATCCGGGCTCAAAAGGACTGTCCAGTCCGACTTCTTTGATCATATTAGTGTAAAAATCACTGGCGGACAGCCTGCACAGCTTCAGATAGCTCTTCCACGCCTCTGTAAAATCGGCATCCATCTTCACCTTGTACTGTAGTGCGCAGGTCTGTGCCAGACAATAATCGATATAATACAGAGGGTAGTCGTAAATGTGCAGCTGCTTCTGCCAGAAGCCTCCCTGTCCGAAGAAAGGATCTCCCTCGTAATCCAGGTGGGGCTTGTACTCCCGCTCCAGACGGCTCCATGCCTGCTTTCTCTCGGCCGGGGTCAGCTCCGGGTGCTCATAGACGATATGCTGGAACTCATCCACCATACAGCCGTAAGGAATAAACGCAGCCGCATCCTCCAGATGCATTTCCACGTAATCCTGCGCTCTGTTGCCGAAGAACAGGTTCATCCACTTTTCCGTGAAAAATTCCATGGACATGGAATGGATCTCTGCAGTCTCCATGCCGATATCCGCATGCTCTCTGATAGGATCCTGTGCAGCGAGATACCCCTGAAACGCATGACCACACTCATGCGTGATGACGTCCACATCACCGCTGGTACCGTTAAAGTTAGCGAAGATAAACGGTGCATGGTACAGAGGCAGATAAGTCATGTAACCGCCAGCTTTCTTGGTCTTGCGGCCCAATACGTCAAACAGTTGGTTCTCCATCATGAAATCAAAGAATTCCGCAGTCTCCGGGGACAGTTCCCGGTACATCTTCTGGCCTGCTGCCATGATCTCTTCCGGGGTGCCGGTGGGCGCCGGGTTGCCGTCCTTGAAATATACCTGCTCGTCGATATAACTGAGCTTCTCCAGACCCAGACGTTGTCTTCTGCGGTCATGCAGCTTCTCTGCAAAGGGTACGAAATACTCCTTGATCTGCCTGCGGAAAGCTTCTACCTCGTCCTTACCATAGCAGTTACGATTCATACGGTAATAGCCCAGTTCCAGATAATTTTCATATCCCATGGCTCTGGCCTGCGCGGTACGGTTTTTCACCAGTTTATCGTAGATGGTATCCAGCTGTTCCTCATTTTCCAGGAAAAACGCGCTCATCTTCTCCCATGCCTGTCTGCGGACATTGCGGTCACAATTCACCAGATAGGGCCGTAACAGGGACAGATTCAGTTCCCTGCCGTCGAAGTCGATCTTCGCACCGGCGATGAGCTTATCATACTCCATAGTCAGGGAATTCTCCTCCTGCATCAGCGGGATCAACGCCTCGCTCATGGACTTCTGTGCCAGCTCCATATTCTTGAACGCTACCGGACCGATCTTCTCCTCCAGATAAGCTCTGTAGGGGGATTCATATAATTTCTTCTGATAAGCCAGCACCAGGTTGCTGAATACCGGACCCTGCTCGTCGTAGTATTTATGCTCCTCCTCATAAAACTTGTCAGAGGTATCAATGTCAAAGCGGATGTTCGCAATGGTCATCAGCGTCATAACACGATCCGTCAGCGCATAATATCTCTTATGCACCTCGAACTGTTCCTCCCCGCTCTTCGCCGCCTCCAGCTCCCGGATCAGCTCACCCATCTCTTCCTGCACTTTGGCAAAATCTATTCTTTCGTAAGGCATGTCCTGAAATTTCATAATTATAGTAACCCTCTCTTTCTGTGTCCTTAGGAACCTATACTGCTTATCTTACCCCAAAATGCCGGGAAAGTAAAACTTTGGGCTCCGAACCATCATAATCCGCTCAGGTCAATTTTATAAATCAGTTGTTCCTGCGGTACTTCCTGTCGGTAAAATATCACCATATACCACGGAAGATACAAAATTCCATTCTCCTCTTCGACATTAGATTTTGAAAAAACAATGCAATTTCCAAATTTCCAGTTTTCTGTCTTTACCGCATGATCCATTGCCAAATGCTTTTTATAATCACTTCCTGACTTAATCTCCACCACCTCTGCAGACACCCCTCTCTGCAGGACAAAGTCCAGTTCTCCAACCTTTTTAGAATCAAAATAACGCAGTTCAAAACCATTCGATTTTAAATTTTGGGCAAATACATTTTCCAGGATACTTCCCATATTTACATCCATATTTCCCATAAGAAGATCAAATTGGATGTTTTCCATACAGGCAGCACACAATAAGCCCACATCATTCATATATAATTTAAACAAAACTATGGTCAACAATAAAGAAGGGCAATCCCTATAGGACTGCCCTCATTATGATATGCACTTTACCAGTATAGTGTCATGTCTCTCTGCACTTCTTCCTCCGATAACCGGAGCTTCTCACGGATTCACTTAATTATATTATTTGATTCCGTATTTTTCCTGCATTACTTCCAACACTTCAGGATCAGCCAACTGTACAACCTTATCAGCATCTCCTCCCGAACTCATTCTGGATATTAACAATATCATCTTATTTTTCCCAGAGTGTTCTCCTTCTGCTCTTCCTTCTGCTCTGATGTCATCATCATGCAATAATTCTTTCATGTACTCTGACCTCCACTCTTCATTCTTTCTGGCTCTGCTTACTGCCTCGTCTATTCTCTGGGTCAGGTCGTCTCCGACCTGACCGGTTCTGATGTATTCATATAGATACTTCAATTGCTCTGGTATCTCTTCCGCGATGCAATTATAAAAAATTTTCTCGGTTCCATCCTCTAAACACAATTTCCTGTCTTCCATACAAAGATTCTGAAACGAATACTTTGCATATCCCCGACCAAACGGATCGAAGGTACAGAGAAACAGCACCTTGCCCTCCGGCAATTCCCGATAGGACTTGCCCCTACCCAGGTGATCTGTGTCCATGGTAGATTGATAAAATCTGCTTCTGCGGGGCAGTTCCAGATTTTCCGGTGTCTGATGATTCAGTCTCTGCATCTCAGCATCATAAATCCGTTTTTGATCTCTCGTATACACATCCAGGCGAATCGGCTTACCCTTCGAGGTATATCGAAACTCCCTCTGTGTCCGCACTTCTTCCAGTTCTTCTACCGGTTCTTCCAACAGACACTGCAGCACATCCCGACAAAGTTCCTTATCTTCCATTACTTTGCCGAACATAAAATCGTCCTCAATCGACAGTTCTTCATACCGTTTTGCCATTTGTATTCTCCTTCCACACTTTCACAGGAGAATATATACGGCACTTTATGAAACAAATCTTCCGATTTCTTTCTATGTCTTCCCCTGCTCTATTATTAATGGGTATCAAAGCAGGGATTCCTCTGAAGTCACAGACATCAGCTTGCGCTGACATAAAAGAATTGATGTAATTATTCAGCACTTCCTTCGCAAATTATGAAAATTGCCTTAGTTCTGAATAATTACAAATTGAAATAGAAAAATCTGCTTACATGCTGAGAATAACAGACATCTATCTCATTGTCAATGTAGCAGAATAGCAAAATCTTGACCCCTGGAATTTGGATAATATGCTGTTTCAAAAATTTGTGACATTTTACCAACTTGCCAGCACAGTTTTCGTATGATATGGTGATAGTAGAAATATTTTTATTTCTTTCAAAATTCTTATAGACCCGTCAGTGGTCAAAGTTTTCCCTTATTACTTATTTTATATGGAAAATATTTGTTTTTTTGTATTGTTTTATTTTATTTTTACATTCATTTTGCAACAGAAAGGAGATTTATGGGGTTAAAACAAAATAATATAACCGGCAACTATTTCTCGGAGGAATATTTGATGAATACTGTGTCAAGATTCTGGAAAAAATTTGTTGCGGAAGAAATTTCATATGGAAATGCGGTAGCGGCTGCGCCGGGGAATGTGGCTGTGGCAATACCTGCTTCCGGAAAGCGAAATTATAAGGATCTGGTGTTCCGGAAAATATTTCATGACAAGGAGAAGCTGCTCTCGCTGTACAATGCGCTGAATCACTCGCATTATGAAGATCCGGAGCTACTGCATATTACAACTTTGGAAAATGCGGTTTACCTAAGCTTACAGAACGACCTGTCATTTGTGGTGGATTTTGATCTATGGTTTTTTGAGCACCAGTCCACCTTGAATCCCAATATGCCGTATCGTTTTTTATTGTATCTTGCAAGTGAATATTCGAAGCTGAACACAGATGACCTGCTTTATTCCAACAAGTTACAGATGCTGGATACTCCGCATTTCGTGGTGTTTTATAATGGGACGGATCCTCTCCCGGAATACAGTACCCTGAAGCTGTCCAGTGCCTACCGGAATAAGGAAGAGACTCCTCAGCTTGAATTACAGGTACAGGTAATCAATATCCATCTCGGGTTCAACGCCGAGCTGATGGATGCCTGCCAGATTTTAAAGGAGTATGCCCAGTTCGTTGCAGAAGTCCGCAAGCAGGCAAAGTTGTATCCAAATCGACAGGCCATCGTTCAGGCAGTGGACGTATGTATCAGGAGGGATATTTTGAAGGAATTTTTGCTTGAGAATAAGAAGGAGGTTATTGATATGGTGTTTTTCGAATATGATGCTGAGGCGGAAAAGAGAGTTATTTACAGGGATGGCGTAGAGGAAGGCAGAGCTAAATCGATTGTTCAATTATGCAAAACCTTTGGTATGTCAAAGGAAGATATCATCCAAAAATTAGAAAATGATCTCTCTATCCCTCCGAAAGCTGCTATTGACTATTATGAAAAGTATTCAAACGAATTGGAAATAAGCTGTTAACAGCACAAATTCATCGATTTCCTACATTTATCTAAAGTTTTACAGGAAGTCCTTATGATGGCTTTACAAGTGCAAAAATATTAGAAAGTAAAAGGGCAGCCCATCATGGACTGCCCTTTGGTTCTTACATAACTCTTACAGATATGGTTCGTTCCTCTTAGGAAACAACCTGATCTCAGCTTAAGCTTACTGTAACAGAGACAGTACGCCCTGGTTAGCCTGATTGGACTGAGCCAGCATAGCCTGACCTGCCTGAGCCAAGATGTTGTTGTTGGAGTACTTAACCATCTCAGTAGCCATATTGGTATCACGGATCTGGCTCTCTGCGCTGGTGGTATTCTCAACTACGTTATCCAGGTTGTTGATGGTGTGCTCCAGACGGTTCTGGACAGCACCAAGTGCGGAACGCTGGGTGGATACCTTCTGGATAGCAGTTGCGATAGTCTTAACAGCCGCATCAGCATTAGAGGAATCTGTTCCATTTACCTGCAGTCCGTTCACGCCAATGCCCTTAGCGCTCATAGCCTCTAAGGATACTTCGATCTTGTTCTCAGCGGTGGTATCAGCGCCTACCTGGAAGCTTAAGATCAAAGCTTTCTCAGAAGAGCTCAGTGCGGTGCTTCCGGATGCTCCAATTGCCAGTTTTACATTGACAGCAGCACCTGCAGCAAGGTCATTCAAATTTCCTGTGTATGTTCCTGCGATAGTGGCGTCAGTAGTTTCAGCCTTTAACTGCTTGCTGATGGTAGCAGAGCCCGCTTTTTTGGCTTCAATTCCATATGCATCCTTAATCTCAGCAATTGTATTTGTAACCTCTTTACCATCCTTCAGTGTAACAGTTGCGTTTGTTCCATCAGAAGTAATCTTAACAACATTCTCCGCCTTTGTCTGTGCTGCAGCATTTTCAATAGTAAAATTAGTATCATCACTAGACACTACTTCAACGGTTCCGATTTTGATCTGTGCGCCATCTGTCAACTCAGCAGCCGTTTTACCCGCTGCTTTTACAGTTACTCCGTCAACCGTTCCTAATACATCGTTTGCCGCAAAGGTCTTCTTATTGCCATTTGAGGCTGCGTCGCCCTTTAACAGATAAGTCTCATTGAATTTCGTGGTTTCAGATACACGGTCGATTTCATTTACAAGCTGATCGATCTCATTCTGTACATAGTTTCTGTCATCAGCAGACATAGTACCATTTCCAGCCTTAACTGCCAGCTCATTCATTCTCTGCAGCATATCATGTACTTCGGTCAGAGCGCCTTCAGCGGTCTGTACTGCGCTGATACCATCCTGTGCATTCAGGGAAGCCTGTGTCAGACCTCTGATCTGCTTTCTCATCTTCTCACTGATGGACAGGCCTGCTGCATCATCAGCTGCACGGTTGATCTTGTAACCGGAAGACAGTTTCTCGGTGGACTTTGCCTGAGAAGCGGTGGTTAAGCCTAACATTCTGTTAGAGTTCATAGCTGTAAGATTGTGTTGTACTACCATAATAATTTACCTCCTTGTATTACTGCCCAATTCCTTTTGCGGCAGTGTGCGTATCTGTATTGTTATTGAGAAATCCTTTTCTCCCAGATACTTGGTGTTAGTTTTTATAGTAACCGGAGTAGGAGCTTCCCTGTCGGGCCCTGACAGAGCCGCTCTTCCTCCGGTTATTACCATATGAAATTATTTGTCCGCATTTCCCTTTGTGATGATCACATTTGACTTCTTGCGGTACTTCTCCGGGTGCTCTTCTTCCGCATAATATTTAGGAAGCTTCGCTCTCTCCTCCGGATCTGTGATCTGGTTTTCTAATACCGTGCTTCGCACGATGTTCACCTCTCTCGGTGCATCGATCATGATACGGAGATGATTCTTAGTTCCTCCCAGGAAGACGATCTTAATATTGTCATTGATCATCAGGTATTCTTCCGGACTAACGGTCAGACGCAGCATATTGATAACCTCCTTGTTTTAATTCAGCCTTCCTTGCCTGCTGGTTTGCACTGATGCAACATTTTATTATGGAATGTTGCATTTTGTCTTGCACTACATATTTCGGCTGACCATGTGAAAACTTTAGTCTTTTTTATAAAAATCGTTATATCGTATTATTCATATCGCCATGGTGATTTAAAGTAGCACATATCATAGCTGTATATTGCGGAATACGGCATCTTTGTCATCCTGTTCAATTCCCAGATAATGTTTTGTGATCTGAAAAGAAGAATGATTGTAAATCTCCATCAGCAGGGCGGGAGGTGTTCCCATTTTCCACGCATGATAGCCGAAGGTCTTCCGCAGAGAGTGACACCGGATCACATCTTCGATTCCTACGGCCTCGGCAGCTTTGCGGACAATGCGGTAGGCCTGATATCGGGAGAGTGGGGATTCGGCTTTTCTGGGGCTGGGGAAGAGGTAGTCTGTGTCGGCTATGGAAGGCTGTGTTTTCCGGTAGGACAGTAATGTTTTCTGAAGTTCTCTGTTGATCAGGATTCTGGTTTCTTTTTCCGTTTTTTTCTCCGTGATGAGGAGATGGGTGTAAAAGCGGCTGTGTCCTGTGCAATAGACATCTCCCCAGGTGAGATGAAGGATGTCGTTGATGCGGAGAGCAGTGTTCAGACCGATCAGGATAAGAGTGTAATTCCGGGAGTTGGGCTGTTTGGTAAGGTAGTAATCTTTGAAATCGTGTAAAAGCTGTTTGCTGCGGATAGGTTGTGTCGTGCTCATAATGGCCTCCTTGAAAGAATAAATGAATTAGGATAATGCAACATTCCATAATAGAATGTTGCATTTTTCTATTTTAATCCTTTCATTTCTGTGGTATTCTTTTAAAGACTGCATATCGCTATTTTTCGACAAATACTTTCCTTTTTTGAAACATATACAGTCAGAATCAGGAGTACACATGAAAAGCTTTATATGTGAAATGTTCTATAAGCAGCGGGCGGCATTCGAACAAAGCTGCGCTTCCAGGGGTAAAGAATATCCTCTTCCGGAAGACGTTTTCCTACAATCGGATATTTTCTATGACGAGAAGCATGTTCCGGCACATCGTCTGGATGTCCACCGTCCCAGGGGACGGGACGGAGAGATTCTTCCGGTCATCATCAATGTACATGGCGGAGGCCTCCTCATGGGAAATAAAGAGTTCAACCGTCCCTTTTGTGCCTCCCTTTGTGAGGCGGGGTATCTGGTATTCAGCATTGAGTACCGGCTGATACCGGACTGTCTCTTCTATGATCAGTTGGCTGACCTGCATCTGGCACTGGATTTTATCCGGGATCATCTGACGGAATACGGCGGTGACATTTCTCACATATATGCCTGCGGCGACAGCGGCGGTGCCTGTCTGTTGACTTATGGAATCGCCATGCAGCGAAGCACTGCACTGGCACAGGCTGCCGGAGTAACCCCTTCTGACCTGCCAGTCCGGGCACTTGGCCTGGTCAGCGGTATGTTCTATACGAACCGCCTGGATCAGATCGGACTTTTCCTCCCCAGATATCTCTACGGCCGGCATTATAAAAAAAGTGCTTTTGCCCCCTATGTATCTCCGGAGCACCCGGACATCGTGACCAGCCTGCCACCCAGTCTCCTGATCACCAGTGACAACGATAATCTTCAGAGCTATACTCTGAATTTTGAAAAGGCTCTGCGCAGACATCAGATGCCCCATAAACTGATCAACTACCCGAAGGATCCCCGCCTGACCCATGCGTTCAGCGCTTTTTACCCGGAGCTTCCGGAAAGCAGGGAAGTGATCCACCATTTGATTCACTTTTTTGAACACACCGGGGAAGATTGTAAAGGAGGAAATGCTCAATGACATACGATGAAAATGTCTTCAAAGAAAAGGCCAATCGCAAGGCCCGTAAGATTTGGATTGTTTTTGCGATTTTACTGAGTGCCAACTATGGCTCCGATGCTTCCGGCGGGTTATACCCCACCACTTCTTACCTTATTTTCCTGGCATTGTGCTGGCTGCCTCTGATCTTTGGCGAAGTGCTGTTACGTGTAAAGGGCTGGGCAACGGAGCTCTACCGCTACGATCTGGTCATCGGTTACGGCATCTTCTATACCTTTGTCATATGCACCACGGAGTCACCGATCGCATTCACTTACATCCTTCCGGTGACAAGTTTACTGGTCCTGTATAAGAACCGGAAATTCATGATCAACTGTGGTATCGTCAACTCTCTGATCATTGTGGGTGCTGCCGTCTACCGCTACATGTTAGGCTTTAACAGTGCTTCTGACATGAAGAATTACCAGCTGCAGCTGTCCTGTATCATCCTGTGTTACATCTGCTATGTCATGTCCATCCGCCATCTGAACGAGTCCGACGGTGCCATGACCGACAGTATCAAAGCTGATCTGCACAGAGTGGTGACCACCGTAGAGCAGGTCAAGACTTCCAGTAACGTCATTTTGGACGGCATCACTGTCGTAAGAGAACTGGCTTCCGAGAATAAGCACGGTTCCGATATGGTCATGCTGGGTATGAATGAATTGACAGATAATAACCATATGCTGCAGGATCGGACGACCTCTTCCACACAGATGACTTCCGACATCCGTGCCCAGGTGGAAAATGTTGTGGCACTCATCAGCGAAATGGTATCTCTGGTAGGGAAAACCGAATCCCATTCCAGTGTCAGTGCAAAAGATCTGCAAAGTTTGGTAAGCACTGCCACCACGATGTCAGAGCTTTCTACGGAGCTGGAAAATGTCCTGCAGAATTTCCAGCAGGAATTTGGCATGGTGAAGCAGGAGACCGGTACCATCGAAAAAATTACAAATCAGACGAACCTGCTGGCCTTAAACGCTTCCATCGAAGCAGCCAGAGCCGGTGAGGCAGGCAAGGGCTTCGCTGTCGTTGCTGAACAGATCCGTACCTTAAGTACCGAAACCCATGCTTCCTCCGGACAGATCAGAGAAGCTCTGTCCCGTCTGGATGCTACTTCCGCTAAGATGACCGCTTCCATTGAAGAGACCTTGAAGCTGATCCAGATTACCCTGGAAAAGGTAACGCATACCGGTGAAAATGTAAATCAGATCGCATCTGATTCCGCACAGCTCGGCAGACATATTCAGGTAGTTGATAATGCAATTAAAGAAGTCGAAAGCTCCAATACCCAGCTGGTATCCAATATGGAACAGGTATCCAACATCGTGGAGACCATCACCGGCTGTATTGCACACTCCAGCCAGACCAGTGAACGTATGCTCAGTAAATATGAAGAGACCGCTACCAATATCAATACCATTGAAGATGTCATGGAGAACATGATGTGTGATCTGGGTATCGGCGGCTTCATGGGTATCGAAGATATCCGGCCCGGCATGAAGATCGATCTGAAATTAGCCGGTCAGGGAGATACGGAATACCTTGGAGAACTGATCGAACAGATTCCGGAAGGTCTGCTGGTATCCTGTCAGAAGGAGCTTGCACTCACCGATACCGCTTCCTGTATCTTACAGATCACCGCAGGTAATATCCTGTATTGTTGGGACAAGGCAGTCATCTCTCCCGCTCCTGAAAAGGGTGCTCATGCCTTCAAAATCATCATTAATACCAGACCCAGGATCAATAACCGCCGTAAATACCCCCGTATGGATCTGGACAATGCCTGCACCATTAAGTTCAAAAATTCCGACACGGAATATGCAGCTACCATGGATAATATCAGTGCCAACGGCTTTGCTTTCCTGGCGACAGACAATATCTTCACCCAGAGCAAGAATGCCTCGGTCACTGTCACTATCCATGATTTCGCTCTCCCGGATCACAATGTGCTGGAAGGACGTATCATCCGCTGCTCCGATGATAACGGTCTGTTCATCGTAGGCTGCCAGATGCCGGAGGATAACTTCTATATTCTGGAATATGTAGAGAAAAATCTGGAAAGTAAGAAATAGTCAAATACAAAAGGGTGTCGCACAGCGGCACCCTTTCTTGTTTGGTTTTATAGTTTCATCTACGGCTTCAGGAGCCGGGCGATCAGACCCTCGACCTCCTGAAGCTGTTCTTTTGTGCTCTCCTTGTGGCTTTCCTTGCGGTACTTCGAAGGGGACATTCCCTTCATGGCGTGAAAGGCCTTGGTAAATACCAGGGCATCACTGTATCCGCAGGACAATGCAATACTCTCGATAGGATAATTCGTGGAGTCCAGAAGCTCTCTCGCCTTGGTAATACGGAAGGTAGTAAGGAACTGCTGGGGAGACATCCCCAGATAGTTCTGGAACAGCGTATATAAATAGCTGCGGTTGATACACACATAGTCCGCCACATCCGTGACCTTGATGGGGTTACAGTAGTTGCTCTGGATAAAGGAGACCGCTTTTTTCACGTACTGGTTGCCCTTATCCTCTTCCTCTCTCGCTACTACACCGGCGCTGTCCGCGATCACCGACAGGAATACACCCAGAAGTCCGTTCCTGCGCAGATCATCCGCAATACCAAAGGTATTATGCTCCATCATATCCCGGACAATGGAATACAGTTCCTCCGATTTATCACAGGAAAAAATAGGATGCCGGTCCGACAGTCCCATGCTGTGTAAGTATTCTTCGGCGCGGCTTCCAGCAAAGCCCACCCACAGATAGCTCCAGGGATCCTTCGCATCCGCCTGATAAAAAGCCAGTTCATTGGGCTGGATCAGGAAACCGTAACCCGCCTCCAGCTGGTATTCCTTGTCGTGAAACCGGAAATGTCCCTTGCCGCTCAGGACATAGTGGATCAGGTAATGTGGCTTGGAGGCCGGCCCGAAGCTGTGCAGCGGTGCCGTCTGGGAGCATCCGCAGCAGTTCACATACAGACTTCCTGTTTTATCATTGACAAAATCCAGTTTAAATGCTTTTTCCATGATCGGACCGTTTCCCTTCCGCGTTACCGCTCTCTCATCTAATTCACGAGAATCCCGCCGTTTTCATCAAATTCCACACCGAAATCCCTGCTGTATTCATTCATACGCTGCAAAATTCTCTTCTTATCCTCACCTGCTGCCGGAGTAGGCTTAAAATCATTCCGGGTGGACACAGAACTCACCATGCAGGGAATGATTCTGGCATTCCGGTCCTCCACCTTCTGTCCGTTTTCGAATGTAAAGGTCTGCTGGAAGATCATGGTATCCTTATCTGCCGGGTTCCGGTTCGCTCCGAAGCAGAAATTCGCCAGGCTATAGATGATATATCTGCCCTTATATTCTTCGATTCCCTGAAGGACGTGGGGATGATGACCAATGACCAGATCCACACCCCAGTCAATGCATTTTCTGCCAAGTACCTGTTGGTAATTCTCCGGATAAGTATCTTTCTCGATCCCCCAGTGACAACAGGCGAGGATCAGATCCACGTTCTGCTCCCGCAAGACTTCGATATTATTCTGAATCAGTTTCTCCACCTGTGCGCCCCATTCCACTTCATTGACGGAGATAATGCCGATCTTCAGGTTCCGTTCTCCGCCGTGGGCTGCCGCACTGTCCGGGATCTCATAGATACCCACATTTTTATCATAAGCATAAATGATCCCTTCCTGCTCTAATGCCACCACAGTATCCCGGCTTCCCTGTTCGCCATAATCCAGGCGGTGATTGTTGGCGAAGCTGACGGCCTCAATGCTCCCCAGCGTCAGCAGATGAGCATAGGCTGGATCCCCTTTGATGCAGTAGGTCTGTCCCTCCCGCATCTGTTCCGATGTGGTCAGAGGCCCTTCCAGATTCACGATGGTCATATCGTCCGCCGCAAAGATGTCTCTCACATTTTCAAAGAAATAACCTTCGTCCTCCGCCTGATCATAGGCCTGACGGAAGGAGGCACTGTAGTCTTGTTCCTGATGATTTCCCAACGTTACATCCCCTGCTGCGGAGATGGTGATCGTATAACGTTCACCCGTCAAATCACCGGAGTCATGGCAAGATCCCGATGTTGTTGCGTTCTCTCCACCGGAAGCCGTCCCTGTCTGTGCCCCCGTAGCAGAATCTTCTGCCGTCTGCCCAGCCTGCGTAGTTGCATTGTAACCGCCGATAGGCTGCGCCAGATCTTCCCTTCCCGGAATGTAGACCTGCTGGGTCAGATCATCGCCACATCCACCAAGTATTATGACTGCCGCTGCACAGAACAGTGCTGCAAACCTTTGTTTTCGATACCCCATAAGCTGCTCCCTCATTATCGTAGCATGATCCGCATCTTTGGTGCTTACCGTTGCTTCGCAACTATCATGATCCCATTCGCCGTTCGTCAATCCTGCTGGCACATTGACTCTCATACGTCAATTATAATATCATTCCGCAGAAGCCTCCGATGTGGAAGTAATGTCTCCGCCTCCGTACAGATTCTCCTGCAGGAATTTCTTGTTGGCTTCGAAATCCACTTCCAGCACTGCCATCTTACGGATGGTCGCATCCTTATAGGTGCCCTCCAGTGGAATGCTGTTCTGGATAATATCGTAAGTCACGGCCTTAGGTGCCATAAGGCTCAGCCGATAGCATTCTGTCTGGGTCAGATTCGTGGTCAGATTCGGCATCAGACCATCGATCAGCTCCTGGGGATTGGTCAGCATTCCCTGCGGAAGCTTGTGGATCACCTCTGCCAATACCTTTCTCTGCCTCTCGGTTCTGCCGAAATCCGTACCGATATAACGGTTTCTGCAATACGCCAGTGCCTGCGGTCCGTTCAGGTGTACCATACCGCCGGAAGTATCTTCAAAATAGTCGGTACCTTCCGGTCTTCCCAGCAGAATGTTGTATTCCACCAGATAACCATTGACATATTCCACTTCCTTGCTGGTCAGCTCAAGATCCACACCGCCCACTGCATCCACCAGATTGGCAAATGCTTCAAAGTTCACCAGTACATAGCGGCTGATATGAATATCGAAATTCTGCTCAATAGTCTCCATCAGCAGTTCTGCGCCGCCATAGGAATATGCCGCATTCAGACGATTCCCCTTATGTCCCGGAATGTCCACATACATATCACGGAGCAGGGATGTCATGTAGATCTTCTTCGTCTTGTTGCTGATGGACAGCAGGATCATGGCATCTGATCTGCCGTCTTCACCGTTTTCACGGGAATCGTTACCGATCAGCAGAATATTGGTCACGCCTTCTTCCTTCATGGGAGAGGACGCTACCGACTCGATCTTCTCATAGTTCATCTCTCCGTAGACCTTTCCTACCAGCACATACAATCCTGCTGCCAGGAATACAAGGATCAGCGCCACTGCGATCAGGAAACGCTTGAGTCCTGACTTTTTCTTCTTTCTGCCGCTCCCGGCTCCCTTTTTATTTCCTTTTCTGTTCCTTTTATCCGCTTTCGTGTCTATCTCCTCACGCTTCCCGGATCTTCTTCCGGAGCGTTTTCTATCGTTATAATCGTCCTCATAGTCCTCTACATAGTCATCCCGTCTGCTGCGGCGGGTTCTGCCTGAGGTCTCCTGTCTGCGGTGATCAGCGTTACTGCTACGGCCGCCACCGTTACGACTCTCTGAAGTCTTACGTGCCGTCTCTCTGCGGGCTGCCTGTCTCCTGCGGTATGTGGGATCATCCCAGTCCTCTGCATAGTCCTCACGGGATCCTGCTCTTCTGTCGGATCCGATCACATCCAGTTCCTCCTCTTCCTCGTCATCTTCCCTCATATCATACATCTGCGGAGCCGGGCGGGCTGCCTCACGCTCCGCAGAGTGTGTCCCCGCATTCGCCGCCGGGCGCCCCGTACTGCGGCGGGCTCCCGCCCCGGATGCCTGCATTTCCTGCATCTCCTGTTGTAAAAAGGCTTCCAGACCCTTTTGTATATCTTCCATCTCCTGAATGGAGTCTCTTTCCTTATCGCTCATCCTGTACCTCACTTCCACATACCTGATTTTGCACTCTTTTATTCATATTCATCTTCTAGGATAATACCATAATCTGCTGTATTCGTCACGACAGAAATCCTTAAAATTTGTTTAAATGTTATCCGGTATTTCTTAAGAAACGCCAACAAGAAAGACCATCTGCGGCAGCTACACGATTTTCTTTCGTATGCTTTCCTCAGATGGTCTCTGCATTTTTGTTGACTTATGTCTGCTTTATTTATGAGCAAGCCTTGCGTCTATGTAATTTTTCAGAGATTCCACCGTCTCTTCTACACCCAGCTTGCTGCTGTTGATAGACAGATCGTAATTACGGGAATCGCCCCATTTTACCTTACAATGACTATTGTGGTAAGACTTTCTGCGACGGTCCTTCTCGATCATACGCTCTTCCGCATGACGGGCATCCAGCTCATAGATCTCCATGACACGTTTGATCTTGGCCTCCCGGTCTCCCAATACGAAGATGGAGATCAGGTGCGGATTGTCCTTCAGCACAATCTCGGAACAGCGTCCTACGATCACAAAGGATTCCCCTGCTTCCGCCTTTTTCTTAATATAATCGAACTGCATTCTGGCCACATTGTCTGCCGGAGAGCTGTTCATTCCCATTACACTGCGGTACAGGAATTTGTTACGTCTCGTTTCATCGAACTCTGCCAGCTCCTGGCTGCTTACGTTCATGCTTGCAGCTACCTCGTCTAACAGGTTGTGATCGTACATCGGCAGCTTATAATACTCTGCCAGCTTCTGTGCGATCTCATGTCCGCCGCTGCCGTATTCACGACTGACGGAGATAATCAGTTGTTCACTCATGGATCTGCCCTCCTTATGGCTGGATGTATTTCCAAAATTTTTTAAACTCGTATTCTGCAAATACATCTTACAGATATCTTGCATAGATCATCAGCATAGAGATCCCTACTACTATTATAGTCGCAGGTGCCATAACTTTGCAATATTTTCCCCACTTAATCATATGACCGGCTTTCGCTGCGGTGGCGATACCTACTACGTTGGCAGAAGCTCCGATGGGAGTTGCGCTTCCTCCAATATCGGTTCCCATAGCCAATGCCCATGCCAGAATGGACAGATCCACGCTCTGGGCAGCAGACAGACTGCTGATAATCGGGATCATGGTCGCTGCAAAAGGAATATTATCCACAAATGCGCTGGCGATGGCGGAGATCCACAGGATAATGGCGATCATCAGCATCAGATTGCCGTTACTGATATCTCCGATGAAGTTCGCCATGACTTTCAGGATACCTGTCTGCTCCAGACCACCTACGACCATAAACAGTCCGATGAAGAACAGCAGCGTCTTGTAATCAATCTGTCTGATCAGCTTCAGCGCATCTTTGCCTGCAGCGATCAATGTCACGATGGAGATGAATACACCGATGCAGGATACGGTCAGTCCAGTCTGTGCATGGGTCACCAGCAGTACTACTGCACACAGGAAGATAACAGTGCTGATAATAAATCCCTTTTTGTCGGTAATGGCCTCGGAAGGATCCGGGTAGGTCTGGTTACTGCCTGCTGCAGCTGCCTCACTGGCACGCAGTTCCTTGTGGAATACCAGATAGAAATACAGTACGACCACAACCAGGGAAATGCCTGCGATCACACCGGTATTGGTCAGGAAATCCGTGAAGGAATATCCCAGGGAAGTACCAATGATGATATTGGGGGGATCTCCGCACATGGTAGCGGATCCTCCCAGATTCGCACAGAACACTTCTGCCAGAATCATAGGCACCGGATTGAATTTCAACAGTTGTGACAATTCAATGGTAACGGCTGCCAGGAACAGGATTACGGTAATACTGTCAATGAACATTGCCAGAATACCGGATAATACCATAAAGGTGACAAACAGCGGTACAACCTTATACTTGACCATCTTGGCAAGGCGCATGCACAGCCAGCGGAAGAATCCCACCCGGGCCATTCCCTCTACCATGATCATCATTCCTGCTACGAACACGATGGTCTCCCAGTTGATACCACTGGAAGCCTCTGCGGACTGTCCCGCCGTGTACCAGAAATGACTTGTGAAAAAGCTGCCTAAGTTCAAAGTCTCCAACACTGCGCTCATACTGTGCATTCCCAGTCCGAATACCAGTACCAGTGTCAGCAGGCCGCAGCCTAATGTGATAATGTGTCTCTCCCATACTTCCAGGACGATCAGTACAAACATCGCCAGAAATATGATTACTGCAAGTATTTGTGCTACCACTTTCCCTGCCTCCTTGCTAATTTTTCTTTAGAACATACAAGAGTAGATTCTATCCGAAATATCGACATAAGTCAATTCTTCTTTTGGTTTCTATGCATAAATATTCCGTTAAGGTTTTTTACAAATTGCGACGCATAAAAAACTCCGGAAGATCCTGCCTGCATACCGATCTTTCGGAGCCTTTTTATTGCTTATATTGTTTTATTCATTCCGGAAGCTTTCGATATCGTTCTTTCCCACATACCGCAAGAACATCCGGTTCATGTCAATACCGCTTTCTCCGAAATACAATTTCATGTACTTCTCACCGTCCTGCCGGATTGCCAGCGTGACGGACTGTTCCACCACTTTGCCCTCCGTGCCGTTAATCGTCACAGTTTGCTGCAACGTGTTGTTCAAGAATACGGAAATCGGTAACTGTGCCAGCGGACCCAGCGTGGAACTCATCCGGAATACCAGTTCGTACCGTCCGATCTTCGGGAAACGCAGCTGGTATACCGCACCGGTACCTTTCTTCGTGGACAGCTTCTCCAGCGGAAGTTCAATCTCTTCGCCGGTCTTCGGCTCCGGCAGTTCCAGCCGGGCCAGCACCTGTCCGCTGTCTCCGGCTCCTTCGGTGCTTACCGGACTGTGAAGCTCCGTACACTCCTCTTCCTCTCTGCCAAGCAGCCTCTCCATGGCAACGGAACGTAACAGGAAGCAGCAGATGTTTGCAGCATTCCGCATAAGCTGCGCTCTGGTCAGCCTGCCGTCTGCCAGTCCTTCCGCAGTGTTGTCCTTATTAGAATTGGATGCTGCGTCTGCGGTCACCATGTAAATATCATTCTGCGCCCGGACCATAGGTACCGTCTGACTCTTGGAACCGGATTCGCCTTCCTCATTGATCTTTGCCCACCAGTCGGTCATGACAATACCCTGATAGCCCCATTCCTTACGGAGAATGGTTGTCAGAAGATCATAGCTGCCTGCGGTCCACAGTCCGTTCACCGGGCCATAGGTGGACATGATGCTGTAGGCTCCGCCCTGTTTTACGGCGATCTCAAATCCTTTCAGATAGATCTCCCGCAATGCCCTCTCGGATACAATAGCATTGGCATCATGCCGTTTGAATTCCTGATTATTACATGCAAAATGCTTGATGGTTCCGGTAACTCCATATTTTCCCATGCCTTTCAGCTGTGCCGCCGCCATGGTACCGGTGAGGTACGGATCCTCGGAAAAATACTCAAAGTTACGTCCATTCAACGGATTTCTGTGAATATTGATGCCGGGGCCTAAGAGGGAATCAATCTTGTTCTTGCGAAGCTCCATGCCCTCCATCTCATACAGTTCTTCCACCAACTCCGGATCAAAGGTACATGCCAGCAACGTACCGTTCGGCAGTGCATAGGCCATGGTACCGCAGTCCATACGGATGCCGGAAGGACCATCGGAACAGCAGGCCACCGGAATACCGAATTGCTGCAGTCCATCCGTCACACCGCCGAAAGCTGCTGCCGTTCCAGGTGTTACTTTCGGAGAACACATGCCTTCTCCGCGGGTCATACAGATCAGATCTTCGTCTGACAGCTGTGTCAGAAACTGCTCCGGCGTGATTTTTTTGTCGTAAACATCCGCCAGTTTCCAGCCCTGATCTCCCACATATTCGCTCTGGGTGGGTCTTTCCCGCAAAATACGTTCCGCCAGATCTATGGTCCGTAAGGGCACATCCTCCCAGTTGGCGATGGCATGGTCATTCTCTCCGAAGAAAAACGGTCTCAGGCGCTTAAATGCCTGCACCGGTGCCAATGCTTCTGTAGCTGTCCGTACGACCTGCAGCTCCGCTAATGTCACTCTTCCGACTTCTCTTGCACTCCGCACATCTGTGCCCACATAGAAGATATAGTCTCCTGCTTCCAGTACATAGCAGGACTTGTGTCCAGTGACACCACTGTCATCATAAGATGCAAGCTCTGTCAGCTCTGCTTTCAGAACCAGTTCTTCACTCTCTCCGGGTTTCAGGTCTTCGGTTTTTGCATAAGCAACCAGCTGGCGCAACGGCTTGCCCATTTTGCCCTGGGGTGCCTCCACATAGACCTGTATGGTCTCTCTGCCGGATACACCGCCGACATTTGTCACCTTCTCGATGGCAGTGACTTCGGTACCCCGTACTGCCAGTCCCATGGTTTCGGTCTGGAACCTGGTATAAGACAGGCCAAATCCAAAGGGATATTTTACTTTATCTCTGGCAAAGGTCTCAAAATAGCGATAACCTACATAGATGTCCTCGGTATAAAAATTCTCCACCGGATCCCCGAAATTCTCCGTGGAAGGATAATCCTCAATATCTTCCGCAATAGTATCGCTGAGCTTACCACCGGGATTCACTTTTCCTGTCAGGACATCTACTGTAGCTCTGCCGCCCTCCTGGCCGCCCTGCCATACATAGAGCACAGCCTGTGGCTGATACCGGTCGACCCACTTCATATCCATGATATTACCCACATTCAGCACAACGATCGTCCTGGCAAATGCATTGCAGACATTACGAAGAATTTCTTCCTCCGCAGCTGTCAGCAGATAACTGCCTTCCGCAGCACTATTATCCTTGTCTTCTCCTGCGGTTCGGCCGAGAACCACAATCGCAAGATCCGACTGTTCCGCCGCCTGTCTCGCCAGTTCTTCGCTGACGGGCATTTCTTCCTGGTTCCAGGGCTCCATAGCCCATCCCTCTCCTATATCAAAAGGATGATCCTTCAGCCATTCCCGGTACTGTGCCTCCAGTACCTCATTCACCTGTACGGTGCCGTCTTCCTTGAGACTGTCTGTAATATTGGTCACATATGGAGCATTGACCATACCTCCGGAACCCGTACCGCTCTTATAATGCTCGAACTGGGTTCTGCCGAAGATCGATACTTTCTGTCCTTTTTGTAAAGGAAGTACTTCATCCTCGTTGCGAAGCAATACGCTTCCCTCTGCGGCCACACGTCTTGCCAGTTCCGCATACTTTTTGTAATCTAATGTGTATTTCATACGCTTGTCTGCTCCCTTCCTGTTATATCTATATTTCTGTATTTTTTATCCTAATAATAGCATTAATTTCCCAATACATCCACAAGAAAAGCTCTTTCCCTTAAGGAAAAGAGCCTGAAAACAGCAATTTCTATACTTCCGGAATCCATAAAACTCCCGATGCTAGAGAATGATCCGAACCACAAAATCCCCATCCTCCATAAAAAACTGATATTGTCCGCTAAGTTTTTCTACATAATATACGATGCTTCTGGCTCCCAGCCCGTGTCCCGAACGTTCTGTCACCGGAACGCCATCCGCAAATGTGGGAACACTACGCACTGTATTTTTCTCCATCAGAAGAAGATGCCCCGCCTTTTCCGACAGAGACAATTCTATGTATCGTTTATCCTGCGGCAGCTCCTGTACGGCATGCATGGCATTTTCCAGTACGTTTGACAGGATCGCACAGAACATCATTTCCGAACAGGGAAGCTTCTCCCCGATACTGACCTGCACTTCCCAGTGAATCCTCCGTTCCTCAAACCGGGAGTTATAGATGGACAGAACCGAATTCACCATTTCATTTTTACAGTAGGTCTTGATCACCGTATCGTCATAGGTCTGGCTCACTTCGTTCAAATATTCCAGCGCCTTGTCGGACTCTCCCTGCTGGATCAGTGTCCGGATCGCCGACAGATGATGTCTTGTATCATGCCGCAAGATGGACATTCTCTGCTCGCTTTTTCTTGTACTTTCCATTTCCGTATGCAGAGAACTTAACTGCATCCGGATCATTTCGTTGTACTGCTCCGCCTTATTCTTCAGCTCATACTCCCGGAAATATACCAGTAAAAAAAGCAGATACGTCAGGCACATGGCAAAGCCCAGGAACTCCGGCACCGCCTTATTGCCGGAATACAACAGACTGGAAAATTTGGTCGTGGCATAGTCAAAAATGTAATAAATGATCGGCAGGCTTCCAATGATCAGAAGTTCCCGGTCCGTTTTGGCAAACAGCATGGCTGTGGTCTGGCATACATACCGGCATAAAAGGATGAAAGCTCCCACCGTCACCAGAATACGACAGACATAATAGCACCATTCCTGTCCTGTCAGAGCCAAAGCAAACAGTCCCATCCAGTTACTGCACTGACAACATAGATATGCCGTGAAAATAGAAATCAGAGAGGGAAGAATACGGAATTTATAATGCAAAACCAGTACAAATAACAATGGGGCATGCACGATCAGTGGATAAATCTGATCTACTGTTTCTGTTCCAAAGAGAAGTACACACAGAACATATAGAATTCCTGAAACAACCGCCAATGACAACAATTGCAATATATTTTTCTTATCCTGCTTCACTCCCAGAAAAAATGCCGACAGGAAGATTCCAAACAGCATTGTCGTTGTATGATGTGTATATGTTAATATCTGTAGTACCATTTTCTTCTCTCTTTCGTATTCTTACCATACATTTTTTACGGTATAAACCATTTCTATTATATAAGACTCTGAAGGAGAAATCAATTTTGGGATGATTTGACTTTTTGCGTCACAAATGTTAGCATGTCTCGCCTGCGGCATGGAATAATCCTTACTGTTTCCGGAGGCGCCTGGTATCACTGGGACTGACACCATAAGCATTGCGGTAGGTTCTGGAAAAATGCACCAATGATGCAAATCCGGTCTTCTGCGCGATCTCCTGGATCGCCAGAGAAGATTCCACCAGAAGTCTTCCGGCTCTGGTCAGCCGGACATTGGTAAGGTATTCCAGAACGGTGGCTCCGGTCACCTCGCGGAAAATACGGCAAAAATAGTATTTACTTAAATGGATCTGGGATGCGATGGTCTCCAGATCTATTTTTTCCGCATAATGGGCATTGATATAGGCGATGGCATCCAGAATCTCCTGTCTGGGAGCTGCGGAGAGCTCCGGCATCTGTGTCCGCTCCTGCCTCGTATAGTAGTCTCTGCACAGTAGCAGCAGTTCCAGACAATAGTTTTGCTTTAATTTCTCGGCCACAGCATCGTGGCGGTTATAATATTTCCACAGCCGTTCGAAGACCTCTACCAGTTCTCCGGACTGTTCCGTTGTCAGATGCAGAATATCATTCTGCAGAACCTCCAGGAACCGCTGCTTCTCCGCAGGTTTCAACATTCCATCCAGATAATCCGGTGCAAAATTCAAGACATACCGGGCATAGAAATCCGAGGACAGACTCTGCATATAATGGGTCTGGTAAGGCTTGATCAGGATGATGTCACCCGGATTCAGCACATGACAGACACCATCCAGAAAGATGTATCGCACTCCTTTCACCACAAAAAACAATTCGTAGGTATCGTGGTAATGATTGGTCTGCATGTCATTTTTCTTAGAGGTCTCTATGTATTCCAAAAACAGATCCGAATAGGGATCAAAAATCGTACGAAGCATCTGTTTCCTTTCCCGGAAAAGATTCCAGCAAGATTCATATTATTACTTTTCACTATCGCAAGATATGTTAAACAATATCCAAAATAAACGATTATAATGTAATTATATAATAAATCTTGTGCTATGTGAAGTATATGGGAAGGAGAACTTATGGAGAAAAGACCTTTAGATTACGCAAAAGCATCCATGGATACCATGATGCGCAAATGGGAAGCCCCCAAGCTTCCGCCCGAAGGAAGATTCCATTATCATCAGGGAGTATTCCTGTCCGGAATGTACAAAAGCTATGAACTTTGCAAAGAGGAAAAATATTTTGATTACATCAAATCCTGGGTGGATGCCGTCATCACCGAAGACGGTGTGATCAAACAGGCTGATATGGGGCAGTTCGACGATATGCAGCCGGGTATTCTGTTATATCCCCTCTATCATTGTACCGGTGATGCCAGATATAAGAAAGCCCTGGACTCTCTGATGGCTGCCATTGATTGTTATCCCACCACTCCCGAGGGCGGCTATTTCCACAAGGCTGATCTGCCGGAAGAAATGTGGCTGGACGGTCTGTACATGGAAGGTCCGCTGCGCGCGCAGTATGGCGCAGAATTCCATCACCCCGAATATTTTGATGAGGTTATCTTCCAGGCTCTGACCATGCAGAAACATACCCGTGACCCCAAGACCGGTCTGCTGTATCATGCATGGTCTTATGACAGGAAAGTAGAATGGGCTGACAAAGAGACCGGCTGCTCCCCCGAATTCTGGGGCAGAGCCATGGGATGGGTGCCTGTAGCCCTCCTGGACGAACTGGATTTCATTCCCGCCGATCATCCGGACAGAGCAAAACTGGAAAAAATGGCGGTAGATCTGTTAAAATCTCTGCTTGCATTCCAGTCTGAGGATGGCAGATGGTATCAGGTAGTCAACCGGGGCGATGATCCTGCCAACTGGCTGGAGAATTCCTGCAGCTGCCTGTATGTAGCGGCTCTGTGCAAAGCAATCCGCAAAGGTCTGCTGGATGCATCTTATCTAGAATATGCCCGCAAGGGTTATGAGGGTGTGATCCGCTCCCTGACCTGGGAAGGTGATGACCTCATTATCGGTAATGTCTGCATCGGAACCGGTGTCGGTGATTATGACCACTATATCCACCGTCCCGTATCCGCCAACGACCTGCACGGGGTCGGCGCCTTCCTTCTGATGTGTGAAGAGTGCGAACAGGTATTTTAATATCTTGTAACTATTCAGAGCCATGCAAAACCAGGCTTACAGATCCTCGCTGCCGGGATTCCGGCGGCGGGCAGATCTGCTTATATTATTACTTTTTACAGCTTTACTTTTACAAAATCATGTCCCATGGCGGGAAGCACCTTTTCGATCAGATCCGCCGTCCGCATGCGGAGGCTGGAGGTATTGATGCAGGGGTGGCATCCGAAATATTCGCTGTCCAGCACCTCTTCATCGATCAACAGCTTCACCTGATGTTCCTTATCGTTCATCAGACCGAGTACACTGACAGAGCCGGGGGTGATATCCAGGAATTTCTCCATGTATTCCGGCTTGGCAAAAGAAAGCCTCGCCGAGCCGATCTGTGCCGACAGATCCTTGGTATGGAACACCTTGGTATCCGGGATCATCAACAGGTAAAATGCGGTCTCCTGACGATTGCACAGGAACAGATTCTTACAGACCATGGATTCCAGGATCTCATCCACTTCCTTACAGTCCTCCATGGTCATGGCCGGAGCGTGATCCACGCGGTCATATTCCACCCCGAGCCTGTCCAGCAGGTCATAGGTGCGTATCTCTTTGTCCAGTCTGCCGGTGGTATCGGCAGGTCTTCCTTTTTGTAATACTAATGTCATGGTCTTTTCCCCTTTGTTGTCTAATAACCAATGGTGTCGTTTACGAGGATCACATGGATCCGGTCCGTATGTCTGGAATATCTCGTGATCAGGAACTGACAGCAGATGGTATCCGGAGACTTACAATCGAAGCATTTTCCGGTCTCCTTGCAGGGAGTCTTGATGTCGAATCTCTGGGCGTTGATAGGTGCAGCCACGTTTCTCGCACGCTTCATGGCACTGTCCAGATCGGCACATACCTTATTGATGCCGACGATGAAGATTACCTTTCTCGGTCCCTGAGCAATGCAGGAAACACGGTTGGAATTGCCGTCGATATTGACCATGACCCCATCGCTGGTGATGGCATTGGCACTGGAGAGGAAGATATCCGCATCGTATGCTGCCATCAGTCCTGCTCTGGCATCCATCTTAGAGCGGTCGATATAGTGGTAATTGCCTGCTTCCAGAGCGGAGATCAGTCCGATCTCTCCGGCGCTCATGCATCCGCCCATAGCGATGGTGCTTCCCTCCGGGATCAGCTCCAGTGCCTGTTTCAGCGCGGCTTCTTTATCCTCTGCGTAGTAGCCCGACATGTTGCGGGACTGTAAACCCTTGATGACTGTTTTTGCCAGTTGTTCATTTCTTTTTCTGATCATTTCGTTCATCTCTTAACCCTCTTGTCTTTCCGTAGCCTGCAAGCCTTCCGGTGCTTTAAACCTGTACTTCCGTACACTGTGCAGGCACAATTTGCGCGTGAAAAGTTTATACTGAAAAAATCCTTATTGATCCTATTTTATCACTTTTGTATCTCTCTGGAAATACTGATCCTGTTCTTACTCTATTTCCTCTATCCGCTGCTGTTGTTCTTTTTTTACCGTTAAATATTCTCTGGCATAGTGTACCTCTTCATCGGTTGTCAGAATGACCTCCTGTCCCTGCGGCATGTCAATATCCGTTGCAGCAAGCAGGAGGGAATCCTCCTTCAGCCAGCTTTCCAGCCCTGTGAAAAACTGCGGATTGTAATGCTCTGCGCCTTTCAGCTCGTTATGATATCTGTCAAAAGAATAGTCCAATGGAGACAGTACATTATAATCATAATAACAGACACCCTGCCCTGTCCAGAAGCTTGTCACTACCAGATAATCGTAGCCGTCTTTTTCTGTGAGGAATATCTGTACGTTCCCCGCATGGGCAATGGCGAATTCCTGCGACCACAGAGGGATGATTCCATATTGTCCGTCTCCCAGATATTCGTAGACCTCTACTGTTCCCCAGTTTCCGGCCTTCCGCAATGCTTCCGTGAGAGCCCCGTTTTCTTCCTCCAGATAGACCTTCGTTACGACCTTTTCCTTGTAACCGTTATGGGTCAGATCATAATATCCGGTATAGACCTCTGTCATATTCTGTTCTTCCCCGTCTGCGTTCTCCACGTTCACGTCATAAGGGTTGGTCCTTACCGAAAAATTGCCCAGAGAAAATTTCCCATTCTCTTGCATTGACACCGGTGCCGTTACACGAAAGCTGGAATCATACAGCGGAATTGCTATCTGATACAGCTGTATACCCACCACTACGCTTGCAAAAGGGGTTCCTCCTCGGAAATCAAACCGGATCTGGTCTCCCAGAACGGTACCCATATAAGTATTTCCTTCATATTCCCGTAGCAGGGAATCCAGACTCAGATCTATACTTTCCTCAGGATCTGACTCCCCGTTTTTATCCAGGAAATCCACATGAAGTGTATGGAACTGTTCATCTAACGTATCCGCCGCAAGGATCCGGCTTTCAAAATCTTCAACCACATTTGTATATTCGGAGACCTTCGGAGTTCCTTTCTGTACATCTACATAATACAGTCCTTCCACATGGACGCCAGTTCCTGTCCCCTGTATGGTAGAAATATAGTACTCCTTGTCGCCATCCCCGTCATAATCCGCGGCTTCTACCGCAGGAGGTGCCAAATACATGTTTTGCCAGGGAATCTCCACCCGGTATTCCTCGTCGCCGTCATGGATCACCAGACAGTCTTCTGCACCGTTGCCCCAGACACTGACCGACTCGTCATAAGAATATGACAGCACCCCATATTCTCCTTCCGGCAGTTCCCGGGCAGCATTGACCGAGACCTGATCCGCCAGGGTTTTCTCCTGGTATAGTCCGGTCTGGCAGGTAAGTTTCTCCGGCTCAGGTTCCGTTGTCGTCTCCGGGATTGTCTGTGAGGTGGCTGGAGTGGCTGTAGCGGTTTCCTGACTGATTCCTTCTGCCTGAGCAGATTCGGTATCAGAGATTTCCAAAGCGTCCCTACTGCTGCCGCAGCCAGTCAGAGAAAATGCCACGATCAATACCAGTAATCCGCTGCTTATTTCTTTGTGAAGCTTTCTTTTGTACATACGCCCTCCCCCTATAGCCGGTAAATGCATTTTCTATCTTTATCATATCTAACGAATCTGGCAAAGTAAAGCCCAAAAAAGCCCAAAAAGTGCCGACACCATGCTTTTCGGTATCGGCACCTTTTCTTTTTAAAATGCTGAAAATCACTCTGAAGACATTGTAACACCTAAAGCCAGCTTTAGATCAAGAATTATTGTTTTACATATCTCTGATTTTTACTATTTGGCTTTTCCGGCAATGTCATTTTTATTAGTCCCAACTCTATGGCCGGCTTGATATAATTTTTTCGAAATGTTTCCTTGGATTTCAGATGCAGTGCCTCCATGATCGCATTAGCGGTATAGGGGACATCGTACTCCATTACTTCCAGCATCCGTTTTACATATTCTGACATACTTTCATTTGTCTTATTTACCTGTATGATAACCTCATCTAATACCTGATCTATCATACTCAACATAAATTCTATAAATACATCTGAATTTCCATTCACATGACATTTTGCTATTGCATCATAATATTCTGCCTGGAATCTTTCAATCTGACTTTCCAACGGAATATATTCAAACACATTTCTCCAACGATATAGCATTACCGTATGCCATAATCTGGCCATTCTTCCATTTCCGTCTGCAAAAGGATGTATAAACACAAATTCGTAATGAAAAACAGCTGACACAATAAGCGGATGTATTGTCCCTTCACTGCTTTTAACCCATGAAAATAAATCCTTCATCAGTTCATTTACCATATTCGGCGGCGGTGCCACAAAAATACACTGATCTCCGGAAAAGACACCCTCTTCCCCTTTTCTGAATACGCCGGATTCCTCTACTGTTCTATAGGTCATTATTCCATGGATTTTTATCAGATCTGACATGCTTTTGGGATTTATTTCCGAGATTTTTTCATATGCAGCATATGCATTTTTCACCTCTTGTATTTCCTTTTGATCTCCCAATACAAGATGACCATTGATGACATCTCTCACTTCAGCCAGAGACAAAGAATTTGCTTCTATTTTTAAGGAAGAATGAATGGATCGGATCCGGTTGTTTTTCCTTAAATGCGGTCTTGCCTCTAATTCTCTGTGACTGCTTATTTTACCTACTTTTTCAGATATAGAAGAAACAAGCTCCAACATTTTATTTGAGATCGTATATGGCGGTTCATATTTTCCCATTTATGTCACTCCATCTTGCTTATTATCTTGCTTACTATCTTACTCGTTTTGGATATCATTAGCAATCTTTTTATTTTTCGCTTAAACATTTTCTTTCTCCTTTCCGCATTTTTTTTACATATACTTTTGCATATTTCCGCATTTTTTACAACATTTCTTGTAGTAATCTAGAAAAGCAGCTATTAAATAAAAATAAGTATTCATGTATAATTTATGATATACTATTGTAACTATTCAAAATTATTGTTCTGAGAGAAAGGAATTCCGACTATGGGAATCAGATTAGTCTGCAGTGACCTCGATGGTACACTTTTACAATATGGAAAAAAAGAATTGGAAGGCGAGATTTTTGACCAGATCCGGGCACTTCATGACCGGGGGATCCTGTTTTGCCCGGCGTCTGGAAGACAGTATACCAGTCTGCGGAAGCTGTTCGCTCCGGTGGCGGATTGCTGTATTTTCTTATGTGAAAACGGTGGCGTGATCTACAAGGACGAGCTGTGCATTGCGAAAAATCCCATGCCCCGTGCCCTGGCGGAAGAGATTGCAGAAGATCTGTGGAGCCGGAGTGACGGGCAGGGCGAAGTCATGCTCTCCGGACAGAATACGGCTTATCTGATGGAACGTGGGCTGGGAATGCTGGACAGAATAAAGTTTATTGGCAACAACTATCAGGTCATTCAGGATCCTTCCGAAATTCCGGAGGATATCGTAAAGGTCTCTGTATATCTCCATGAAGGCGTAGCGGCTTATGCTGACCGCTTCGTCCCCCGCTGGGAGCAGGCGAACTGCGCAGTGGCGGGACCTTACTGGATCGATACCACCCTTGCCAACAAAGGCATCGGTGTCACCTCTATCTGCAGGATCCTTGGTATTGACCTTACAGATGTCATGGCATTCGGTGACAATTATAACGACGTATCCATGCTAGATATCGTGGGACATCCTTATATTATGGACGGAGCTGCCGGTCCGTTGAGAGAAAAATATCCGCAGCACACTCCCCGGCCGGAAGAAGTACTGCAGACTTTCCTGAAATAATTTTATTTTCTATACCTGTGCGGATATTTTCCCAGCAATAATCTCTGTTACTTCTTCCAGCGATTTGTCTGTGGCGTAGGCTATCTGCTCTGCCGACAGACCATTCTTATATATTTTGCTCTCTTTTATTTCCTCCCAGTGCGCTTTTGTCATTACATTTGTATGACCAGTTCTTACTTCCTTCAGTAAAGGCACGGGAACATTTTCGCAGGTATGATGGTACACGAAACCGACCTTTTCCTGCACTCTTTTGGATTTTTGATTTCCCTCATAATATCCGCACCATATGGTGTTCATCCCAAGTTCTTCGAATCCATGGCGCAGAATTTCCTTTGCGGCCTCCGGCATGTACCCTTTTCCCCAAAATGGCTGTCCCAGCCAATAGCCCAGTTCACACTCGTCCTCACGGTCTGTCATATCCGTGTGGCCCTTCAATTTCAGTTCAATGGCACCGATTGCTTTCCCATTCTCTTTTTCACAGATGGCATAGCACTCCGGACCATTGAATACATTTCTGATCACATCGAGGCTTTCCTCTACGGACTTGTGGGGTGGCCATCCTGCGATAGGGCCGACTTCCGAATCTTTTGCATACTCATATAAACTCTCTGCGTCTGCCTCTGTCCATTTTCTTAATACTAATCTTTTTGTTTTCATAAATAATCATTCTCCCATATAAGTGCAACCTCAAACTTCTCTTTTTTCTTGGTCATAGACCTTTTTCGAGTATAATATTGCAATAATCGTTGCTGATAATAAATACACCAATAATAAAATTGTACTGGTTATTCCATTGGCAAATGCAGCCGTAATAATGGTCAATACTCCTGCAACAACAATACTGATGGCTCCAAAACGGTTACTTTTTCTCCATGTATTATCATTATACATACTCCAGGCCGTTCGAAACCCAACTACCGTATTTCGCTTTGCCTTTGTCATATAATTTCCTACTACAACAAAAATAATTCCACATAAGATGCAGGAAATCCTTGCAATATCAACTGTTACCTTTGAACCATTCACATTTTCCTGCACACAAGAGGAATAAAGGATACAATAATTCATAATTCCAAACATGATAGCCTGCGGTAGTCCTACCACGCATAGTACCCTTGCGGAGGAATTTGCTTCCATACGTTCTTTATCCGTACTTGCTTTCACTGTCTTTTTTTCGAATGTACCAATTAAAAGGTGCCAAAAGAATGTAACACACAAAATAACTATCGGAAAAATAAAAATTCCGATTTTATGCGGTATCATATCCGGTATCACCTGTAACATCATACTTGCAACCACCACTGGTAGCACCGCAACAATCCACATGATTTTTTTCATCCCTTTGCTCCTCCAAACTGGTTAATCCATAGAATTAATTCATCAAAAACTGTCGTATTGATTTCGTAAAATATAAAGTTTTTTTCCTTATATTCGGATACTAAGTCGGCGCTTTTTAACAGTTTTAAGTGGTAA
>OGFH01000236.1_pt1 | contig 30298 bp, 48 predicted proteins | sample 1570941 | NCBI WGS metagenome assembly OGFH01 (sample SAMEA2582051, study PRJEB24529) | metagenome | biome: Human gut stool | place: China | collected 2011
CGGCAGGACCGGCAGGACCGGCAGGACCGGCAGGACCGGCAGGACCGGCAGGACCCTGACCCATCGTCACGGGCTGGCCTTCTTCGTCTACAAAGTTGATGACCTTTACGACGTTCAGGTTGCCCTCGGGCAGGGCCTTGCCGCCGTTTCTGGCATACATTTCAGTGTTCATTGGGAATCACCTCGCTCAGGCCTTCGGCTTGATGACCACTGCGGACTTTTCAGTGTCCAGACCACCACCGGCGTAGATCTCCTGGAGGTATTCGTTGGTGTTGGTCTGGAGGGCGAAGTTCGTGAACGATTCGACGGAAGTGTCGCCGACGAGCGCGTAGTGGGAAGCGCTCATGACCACGCCGGCGACCTTCTTGTCGTCTTCCGCGGTCCACCATTCCGGGGTGATGATCTGGGAGACGCCGAGAGCGCGGGCGAGCGTGTCGTCACCGCCGAGAGCGATGTACGTGTTGCCGTTCGCGTTGGCAGACAAGAGCAGGTCGGCGACCGTGTCCGCATTGCAGACGAGCACCTTGTTGCCTTGTGCGCGGACCATGTGGGAGGCCTTCACGAAGCCCATGAGCGGGGCGTCGTCGGTCAGGGTGTGGGTGAGGGCGAACTTGTTTCCGGCCCATTCCGACTTGGTGTCGGCCGCGTCGGTAGTGACGGAGCGGAAGTGGGCCATGTCGTCGTAGCCGCCGAGCACGACCTGACGTTCGATGGTCTGGACGATGTAGTTCGGCAGTTCGGCGAGGATGTAGCGGAGCAGTGCGCCCGGCTTCTGCGTACGACGGATGTCACCCTTGTTGAGGGTGATGTACTTGTACGTGTAGTCGGCGGTGAGTTCGCGCTTGACGAAGGACGGGGTCTGGTCCTTCTTCTGGGTGCCGTAGGAGGCGACCGGGTAGCCGTGGGCGCGGGTCGCTTCGGTCAGGCCGAGAATGTTGCCGCCGATGGTGAGTCGGTCCATGCCGGTCTTGCGGAAGAGGTTCCACAAGCCGCTGCCGCGCGTGTTCAACGCGTCGGAGATCGTGGTGATGGCTTCGGTCGGGATGAACTTGTCCACGTCGGTCTTGTCTACGCCGAATGATGCGGTGTCGGCCATGTTGCGGGACACGGTGTCGGCCCACTCCTTGTGGAATGCTTCGACGCCCTTGTTGTCGTTGTTGACGAGGGTGCGTTCGAAAGCGGCCATGGCGTCCGGGGAGTCGAGCCACGTCTCACGAGTGTGGGAGAAAGAGGCGACGCCGGACTGCTTGGCGGCTCGGTTGCTCTTGTTGATGATGACGAGCGGACGCTTGTTAGCGGACTGGGTGGGTTCTTCCGGTGCGGCATGTTCCTGAGCGTTCTGAGTGGCGGTCTGGTCGTCGATGGCGTCCTTAATGTCGGCCACCGCGTCGGTCATAATGTCGGTTACGGACGAGGTTAGGTTTGCGGCCTCGTCCGGGTCGAGCTTGAACTGGGCGACGGTGCGGGCCAGCTTGGTCATGAGTTCGTTGTCCATGGTGTCTCCTTTTCGGTTGTTGATTGAGGTGAATGCGGCTCGGGGGTCGGCTCCACGGTAGACGACGCTGATTTCTACCAGTTCGCTGTCGTGGATGATACCGTCTTTGCCGGGCTGTCTGTTGAATTCGACGGTGATGCTGAAACTGTTGGTGAGGCATCCGTCGGCTGCGAGCTGGCGGACGCGTTCTCCGTTGTCGACTTCGCTGAGTCTGGCTTCGGCCATGAGTCCGGCGTTGGTCATCCAGAGGCGGGTGATGGTGCCGGCTTGGGCTTCGACTGATGGCATGTGGTCGATGAGGAGGGGGAGTGAGAGCCTGTCGGAATCATCGAGGTCTGACACGAGTTTCAAAGTCCCGTCGGTGAGTGGGGCTTTGAGCGTGTCGAGGTCCACTGTGAGTCCGCCGCACATTACCTTGCCGGAGTTGGCGAGGAATGTGAGGGTACGGCCTTCGGTTTCAGCGTTGCCGCCGGTGTGGGTGAAGCTCTTTCGAGTGGTCATGTCACCCTTTCATTCGGTGGTAGTGGATTATTCGTGAACGTCCTTTGGGGGCTTGTGTTCAAGTCCCCATAATAGCATGATGTGATATTCCAGTAGACTTCTGCAATTCGGACATTTGAGTGTCACGTCGGTATCCCTCGCACATGAGCCGAGGTAGCGTCCGCATTTCTTGCAGTGGATGTCGTATGTCATGGTTAAGCCTCCATGACTTCGTAGTCTTCGTAGCATCTGCAGTTTGGGTGCCCGTTTGGCGTGGTCAGGCTTTCGAAGTTGTTGACGTAGGTGCGGTCGTTTACTTCGATGCTTGCTCCGGTGGGCAGGTAGGTGTCGTCAAGCCCGATGGAGGTGCCTTCCATATGCTTGCAGAAGTCGCACGTGTTACCGTCTCCTGTGGTGCGCCACACTTTCTGCAGTCTGACTCCCAATGTTTCGCTGAGGTTGCGTGCGCTGTACAGGCTGCCGAGTCTTTGGGCTTGGACGGTTTCGCATCGTGCGATGAGCTCGGCGTGTTCGTTGCCGAACCGGGTCAGTTCGTCGTGTAGTCGGCGTGCGTCCCACTGTTCCGTGTCGGCTCGGGTGAGGAGGTCGAGTGTTTTCTCGGTGATGGTCCGGGATGATGTGTTGGCGATTGTTTCCAGGTGGTCTAGGTATGCGGTCTTCACGTTTGATGGGAGGTTGGCCCAGTCGTAGAGTTTCTGCCAGTCGGGTTGCGTGTAGCCTTGCACTTCGACTGCGATTGGATTGTTTGGGTGGGTTTCGGCCCATGCGGTGATGACTTGTTCGAGTTTGAGGCCGGTTTTGCGGGCGTAGTCGGCCAGGTGTTTCATGAGGTCGTTTTCCACGTCGTTGACCCATTGTTCACCGATGGTTTTGAGGTCGTCGCGGAGTCCGGCTTGTGAGCGTCGGGTGAGTTTGATGACGCGGTTCACGTAGGCGCGGGTGGCGGTCAGCAGGTGTGGTTCGGGTGGTGTGTCGTTGACTGGTTTGGCGGCTTTCGTGGCGTTTCTCTCGGAGGGGAGGAGGGGCGTGTCGTGGGTGTTCGGGTGGAGGTCGAGCCGTCGGTATGCTTCGGGGAGGTTGAGTGCTTCGACCGCGCTTTCAACCGATGCGCCCATGTTGACGAGTTGTATGAGGTTATTGATGCGGATTTGCTGGGTTTCCGCCTGGACTTTTTCCACTTCGGTCTGGGCGGGGAGGTCGAGTGTGAAAGTGATGCCGTAGCCTAGGCCGCCGGTGATGCGGTCGAGTTCGAATTGCCATTTGTCCCAGACTGTCATGCAGAGTGGTTTGAGGGTGTTTTCGATGAAAGCGCGTTCGGCCATTTCGGCGTTGGCGTAGGTCTGGCCGTTGTCGATGCCTCGGATGATGTCCGGGACTGCGAGCGCGTTGGCGAGACGGTTGTTGACTACGTCGTTGACTGTCTGTAGGTCCAGTGAGTCGTTGGAGTTCTGGAATGGGACCCATACCAGCTTGCTGGTCTGGCTGGGCTTGTGGGTCAGGGGGTCGACGGGGATCATGTTGTAGGCGATGCCGTTGTTATTGCCGGCTCCGCGGAATGTTTCTTCGAGGCGTGCACGGTTGCGTTGGAAGTCTTCGGCGTTTTCGGAGACGATGCCGAGCATGCCTGCTGGGACGGCGTTGTTGCCGAAGAAGCCGCGTTCGTAGTCGGCGATCATGTCGTCGACGTTGGCCCATTTTTTGATGGTCATGGCGGGGCTGATGCCTCGCGTAGGGTCGTCGGGGTGGCGGCTGTACGAAAGCGCGATGGTTTCGTTGCGGGTGAATTCGTATTGGCGGGCTCCGTCGCCGAAGTCCATGGTTACGCGGTGGTACCAGTCGGAGTGGGTGTCGTTGTAGACGCGGCTGTTTGCCGGGAGGAGGGTGTAGCCGGTGATGTTGTCCGGGGTGATGGTGCCGCCAGGGCCTTCCGTCGTCCAGATGAGAATGTCCACGTGGGATTGGGTGAGCATGCCTGAGGCGATGAGTTTGAGGAATTCTAGGCAGCTGTACATGTCGTTAGGGGCGTATAGGGCGCTTAGTGCGGTTGGAGTTGGGTCGAGACGGCGTCCGTCCGAGGTGACTGCGTAGGGGATGACGGTGCTGAAACGCTGGGCGATGGCGTTCACGTACGGGAAGACGTTGTCGTACGTGTCGTGCACCGGGATGTTGTTGCCGCCGATTGGCTGCCAGGTGTTGCCTCCGGCTGGCGTCGGTGTCGTGTGGGGAGCGTTGGTGCGGCCGAATGCGTTCGCGAAGCCTGAACGTAGGTTGCTGAGAATAGTCAATTTGCCTCGTTTCGGTATGTAATGTCCTATCGCACCATTCTACCGTCTACGGGTTGCTGGATGGTTAGCAGACCATGACATCCCATGATGGAAGTTGCGGGGGCTCGTAGCATGCGAGGAGAACGCTGTCGGCGAGGTCAGGGCTGCCGAGGTTCATGGCGTCCTTGTAGTCTTGCTTGCTTTCGATTTGCCGTTGGTTACGGCTGGTTATCTGCCATTTTCGTGTGGTGAGCTCGGTCGTGAGCTTGGCTAGGTCGGAGAGCTGGGGGTTGATGCTGAGTTGGGGGAGCATGGTGGCGAAATCAAACCATAGTTCGGAAGCGACGTTCGGGTATTGGGGGTCTTTCGGTTTCCCGGCGTAGTTGATGCCGGTGGCGGGTAGCCCCCATGATTTGAGGAGGTCTGTGAGGCCTCCGCCTACGCCGGTGTCGTCGATGCGGATGTCGATCGGCTGGTATTGGGAGGCGCGGAGCCTGATTCTTTCTCCGGTGTCCACGATGCTTGCATGCGTCCATGATTCGAGTGTTTCGATGTGGTTGCCTTTTTTGATGGTGAGGGCGGTACGGTCGTTGCCGTATCGTGCCACGTCGATACCGAATGTTACCGGGCCGTCCGATGGTGTACGGTGGATGGCTTCGTTGAGCATACTATCGCTAATGAGCTGGTTGTCGGTGTCCGAATAGGGGAGTCCTAGCCAGATGTGGCCGAAGTCGGCGGTTTTCCGGTCGGCTTCGATCATGGCGAGCACGTCGGGGCTGAGGAGTCTTTCCACGTCCTTGAATGTGGTGTGCCAATGGCAGGTCTGCTTGTGTCGTTCCTCTGAATCCGAGGTGATGAAGTATGTCCAGACGGTATCGTGGCTTGTGCGGGGGTTCCATGTGAAGATCATCGTGGAATTGGTTTTGCGGATGGTCGGGATGAGCGTGGTCAGGCTTTCCTTGCCGACCGTTTGTGCTTCCTCGACCCAGCACACGTCGATGCCCTCGATGCTCTTGATGCTTTCGAAATTGTTGTGCAGGCCGCGGAAGATGAAAGTGCTGCCGTTGATGTGGCTGATGCTGTCGCGGGTGATTTCGAAGCCTTGCAAGCCGAATTTCCGGATGGTGCCCACAAGAAGCTTATGTACGGAGTCTGCGATGCTGTTCTGGAATTCTCGTGCGCATAGGACGGTGATTGGCTGACTGGCGGCACGGAGTATGAGGCTTTGCGCGACGGCGGTGCTTTTGCCGGAGGCTCTGCCGCCGGAGTAGCAGTAATAGCGATATGGTGGCGTCTCCGTGTGGAGCCACCACCATAAATCGCGGTATGGTCTTGCTATCTGCATGAGTCCAATCTGTGTGCTTATTGGTCGTCCTTGTTGTTTCCGGGGTTGTCATCGAAGACTTCGAGTGTGATATGCGGCGGCTCGTAGCCGGTGACCGATACGTCGGTGGACTGGCGGGCCTTGCCGTCCAGCCTGTCGATGTAATCGGCCGCGACCTTCGGATCCTTGGAAGCGTTGAGAATGTGTCTGATGGCGATTTTCTGGACCATGGTGAGACTCGGGTCTTTGATCCTTTCGTTGAATTCTTCGGCGGTGAGCTTGCTGAATTCGCGGATCCAGCGGGTCGGGCTGGTGTCTTTGGTCCATGAGCCTCGGTCCTGGGGGCGGTCTTGGAAGCCGCCTTTACCTGTTGGATTGCATGCTCCGCTGACGATGCGGCCGTGTGCGTCTCGTACTACTGCTTCTGCCATAGATCCTATTATACGGTGATAAAAAAATGCCCCTCCGGGGTTTGGAGGGGCGTTGCCTGTCAGGAGAGTAGGAAGACGATCAGGAGCTTCATTAGAGCTATTGCGCCTGTTATGCCGAGAACCGTGCCGGCCGTGATGAGGGCGTAGGCGGCGATGATGCCTATCTTGTAGCTGAGCGGATGCTTTTTAGGGTTCATTGTGTTCCTTTCTGTCACCATTCGTCGTTGTAGGATTGCGCGTACGGGTCAGACTGTGGGGCGTTGCCCCAGTTTGCGGCCTGTTGCTGCGGTGTCGGCTGCTGTGGCGTGGACTGTTGGGCTTTGGCTTTCTTCAGGACTAGGTTGATGGTCGCGTAGTTGATGGTGAAGTCGGTGCGGGGCTGCCCGTTGCGGTCGGTTCCGGTCTGCCATTTCAGGTCTCCTTCGACGCGTACCGGCGTGCCCTTGTGGAGATTCTGGATGTAGGCTGCTGCGAGACGCTGATCGTATTCGAAGATCGTGACGAACATCGTATCGTGGTCGATCCACTGTCCGGTCTGCTTGTCCTTGTGGCTTCCGTTGGCGGCTACTCGGATGAGCAGGTATGGGGTGCCGTTCTTGGTCTGTTTGGGTTCGGGGTCTGCGACGAGGCGGGCGGAGGGGAGAATGATGTGCGGATCGTTCATTGGGGTGTTGTCCTTTCTTTTTTGGTTAGTGGGTGGTTGTTTCGAGGGTTTCGTTCAGACGGGTTTCGCCGAGTCGTTGATGGAGGAGGGTTAAGCCTTTGCGGGTGATCTTGACGGTCGGGGGGAAAGCGAAGAGGCTGCCGTCCTTATGCTGTCCGTGAGATCTTGACTCTACCATGACCAGGTGTCCGGCTTTCACGCGGTCCGAGGCTGCCCACCATGTTCCGGCGTGTCGGTACGCCCAATCGTGCTGGCTGAGCCATTCACGCAGTTCCTTCTCGCCGATGGGTGTGCCGGCGTTCGAGAGCAGTTTCGCGGCTTCCCTGACTAGTAGGGTTTCGGGCACGTTGGTGAAGTCATCCAACGCCTTCGCTTTCGGCTCCAGTTCCTTGACTTGGGTTTCGGCTTCGATTCGCTTGGCTCGTTCCTCTTTCAGGCTGGTGAGCAGTCTGATGCCGAAATCCGGATTGGCAAGGATCTGGTCGATGGTGGATTCGGTGGCGTAGATGCCATGCTTGCGGATGGATGGGAGTACCTCGTGGGTGACCCAGCGTTGGAAGTCCTTGGCTTCCGGCTTACGAGAGCGCATGATGAGCTTGTATAGGCCAGGTTCGCTGATGATGGTCTTATTCGGGTTACCGGGAATACCGTCGGAAATAACGACGGTATTCTTCTCATCGTTATCAAGCTGCGAGATTGCATCTCTGTTATTGCTGATCTCTAGGATGTTGCATACGTCTTTGGCGACGAACCACGGGTCGCCAGCCTCGTCGGTCAGTGTACGTAGTGGCGCGTTGTTGAAGTCGAAAGTCTGGATTTCACTGTTCATTGGTTTTTCCTTTCTTTAGTGTTGGTCAGTGGTGGTTGTTTCGAGGGCGTTTTTCAGGCGGGTTTCGCCGAGACGCTGGTGCAGGAGTGCCAATCCCTTTCTGGTGATGCGTACGGTCGGTGGGAAGGCGAATTTCGTGCCGTCCGCTTTGGTTCCGTGCTTTGTGGACATGACCATTACGAGGTGTCCGGCCGTGCAGTGTTTTGCGGTGGCGTTCCATGAGCCGTTGTGCTTGTAGATCCAGTCGTTGGCTGACATCCATTCGCGCAACTGTTTTTCGCTGATGACGGTGCCGGAGTTGGATAGGATCTTGGCGGCGTCGCGGACGAGCAGTCGGTCTTCCACATCGGTGAAAGCGTCGAGCGCCTTTGCCTTCGGTTCCAATGCCTTGACCTTTTCCTGTTCTTCCTTCAGCTTGGTTGCGAGTTGGATGAGGAAGTCGGGGCTGGTGAGGGCCTTGTCGAGGGTCTGCTGGGTCATGTATGCGCCGTGCTTGCGGATGGACGGCAAGACTTCATGGGTTACCCAACGCTTGAATCCTTTGGCTTCAGGCTTGCGGGAGCGCATGATTAGGCAATAAAGACCAGGCTCGGAAATGATGGTCTTGTTTGGATTGCCTCTGGTATTTCCCTCCGTAATACGGAGGGTATTCATCTCGTCGGATTCGAGGCTTTCGCTGAGGTGATTCGTATCGATTCCAAGGATGTTGCATACGTCTTTGGCGACGAACCACGGGTCGCCAGCCTCGTCGGTCAAGGTACGTAATGGTGCAGCGTTGAAGTTGAATGTTTGGATTTCGGTATTCATTTTGGTTTCCTTTTCTTTTGATCGGTTATGGATTATTTGTCGAGGGGCCGGTGGTTTGCCGGCCCCTCGTGTGGTGGGTTGTGTTTTATTTGTCGGCTTCGGTGTTCTCCTTGGTTGGGATTACGTCCGGGTCGAGGAAGTAGCATCGGCCGACCTTGACTGCGTGGAGTCGTCCTTCGCGGATGAAGCGGCGGACGGTCTGAATGTTGAGCTTCCAGCGGGAAGCGTATTCGGGAACTGTTGCGGTGTAATTTTTAGCGTTCATAGGTCTTATTATATAACGCGTCGAGCATCCTTGCAATCTGTTTCGCGTAGGTGTGTTGCTGGTAACGATGACATGAGGCGGTGTTCCGGACATAAAAAAAATGCTCAACCGGGGGAGAGGGGGAGAAGAACCCGGTTGAGCAGTCAGCTGTCAAAGAGTACACAATGAAGTGCAAGACTCACTATAGCACCGTCTCCACTGTATTGCAATCGGTGTGTGGATGGCATGTCGTCCGTTCGGCGTGTCGCGATGGTGATCATGATATTGTGTATATGTCAAACAACGTAGGACATGCAAATCCTACAACCTAGAAAGGAAACAAAAATGACCGACAACAACACCGACAACAACAGCGAGAACGTCCAGCCGCAGGCCGTCCCGCAGCCGATCATCATCAACAACGTGGCTGCACAGCCGGACGACAGCGGCAAGAAGAAAGCCCCGGGCTTCCTCAAGGTCTGCGTACTGTCCATCTTCACCGGCGGAATCTACTTCTTCTACTGGCTCGTCAAGATGCTGAGCGGCGGATACCGCACCAAGTAACCTTAGACGGATAAGATAATCCCCGTCCCTGGTCTTCTGACCGGAGGCGGGGATTATTATTATTCAAGGAAAAGCAGCCGGGGCGGGAAACCAATAAAACGCCCCGACGCTCATAATACTACCACAAAAGGAGGCGCTAAATGGAAATCATGCTAGACAACGGAGCGTACATGCCGTCACGAGGGCACGAGACCGACGCGGGACTTGATCTGCGTACGCCAAAGGCCGTGACGGTGCCGGCGTACGGGCACGCGACAGTCGATACTGGCGTGCACGTGGCATTGCCGAATGGATGCGCCGGACTGCTCGTCAGCAAGAGCGGGCTCAACGTCAAGCACGACATCACGAGCACCGGGCTCATCGACGAGGGTTATACCGGAAGCATCGTGGTCAAGCTCTACAACCATGGCGGCGAAGACCATGAGTTCGAGGCCGGGGACAAGGTCACACAGCTGGTTGTGATGCCGGTGGTCTGCGAACCATTGGAGCAGGTGTCTGCGTTCAACCCGTCCGAGCGTGGCGACAACGGCTTCGGAAGCACCGGGAGGTAAGCCATGTGGAATGGTCGGAGCAAATACAAGGCCAGGAAGACCGTCGTGGACGGCATCACCTTCGATTCAAGGCGCGAGGCCGACAGATATATCGTCCTGAAGAGCATGGAGGAAGACGGAGCCATCGAGAACCTTCGCCGCCAGGTCCGTTATGAGCTCGTCCCGGCCTTCGAAGTGGACGGCAAACACTACAGGCCCGTCTATTATGTGGCGGATTTCACCTACCGTGAGGACGGCAAGGAGGTCGTCGAAGACGTCAAGGGCATGAGGACTGACGTGTACCGGCTCAAGAGCAAACTCTTCGCCAGACGATACGGCAAGGTCATCAAGGAGACGTGACGGCCTAAGGAGTATGCATGGCCCCGGTTGGTCTTGGGAGGAATCCCGGACTGGCCGGGGCCTTTTTGTTGGCGTCGACAAAAAGGTAGGAGGAATGAAAAAGCCAGCCACCCTCGATATTTGAGTATCGACCCTCAATACCTAGGTATCGAGCAAAGACCCTTCTACTAGAAGATCCCTCTACTAGAGATCCCTCTACTAGACCATTCTAGGTAAGACAGCTCCCGCTGGGTACCCGTATAAACGTGGTAGCCAGCCGCAAAATCAAGGTAGGCTGGCCGCAAAATCGTGGTAGGGCTGGCCGCAAAATCGTGGTAGGGCTGGCCGCAAAATCAGGCACCATACTCTAGGGGATACTCTAGGTGGATACTCTAGGGGATACTAAAGTAAGACGGCTCCCAGCGGGGAGCCGTGGCGCGTTCCGGAGGCGAGCCAATCCCAACCCAAAGGGATTGGGAGCCTAGAGCGATGAAAGCCTAGCCTCGATGGTTTCGGTGACAGTGGCATGGAGCCATGGGGACCGACCTGATGCTTTCGGGGCTTCTTCCATGGCTCTGGGCATCGAGGAGGAATCCGTCTTGGCTTCGATGCTGCCCTTCGGGCCTTGGTCCCGATTCTCGAAACGTCAAGGCAGTGAGGAAAGTCGGTACGTGCTCGGCTTTGGTGCTCCTCTCGCGGCTTGGTGGCTTCGATGCTTTTCGGTGCTTTTGGAGTTGGAACGTCGCTTTTCGTGCGTAAAGGCCTTTCTGACGGGCTATCGTGGGTGAGTCCCGACGAGTTATCGTGTTTGACGGGAAAATCGGTCTGAGGGGCCTTTACGTGCGTTCTGGAGGCATGTGCGGTGAAAAGCGTGGAAGAGGAATACCGTGGGTAGGAGACCGAGACACGCTGGTAAATCCGAACCAAATGCCTTTCCCAAGACTTGTGGTATACTTGAAGCAACATCACCACTAAGAAAGGATTACACAATGGATCTCTACGAAGCTGTCAACAAGCTCCTCATCGAACGGTACGGCGTCCACTTCAGCGATGAAAGCGCGGAGAAGTCACGGAAATTCTTTGCCGGCCTGTGCGCGAAATTCGGCGACGAGGAAGTCTTCGAAGCATGGGACATCGCAAGCAAGCGTTACGACAATCCGGTGACCGCGCTTTCGAAGCTCGGCGGCATTCTCTACAATCGCAGCCTCTTCAGCTCATTCATCGAAGAGAACTGACATGGAATCCTTGGAAGTTAACTTCGAGATCGCGGAAATCGTCGGCGTCAACGCAGCCCTTGTCCTGGGTCTGATCGGCCGCCGGACCGAGACCGTCACCCCGGACGGAATCCACTACACCCACGGCCGCATCTGGATGCGAGCATCCATGGAAGCCATCTCCGAACGCATTCCGTTCCTGTCCGTCGCCGCCGTCCGTACCGCCATCCGCAAACTCAAGGAGGCGGGACTCATCACCGTGGAAAACTTCAACGCGACTCGTCTCGACCACACCAAGTGGTATACGCTGACGGAAAAAGCAGAAGAACTTATCAAGTCTTCGGCGTGTCGTTCAGAAAACGTGATACACTAGAGACATACGCCATGTGAGGCCTCTACCCACTCGCGTGGGTGAATAACTTCACATGGTATGAATCCCATTGATTGTTACCGGGGTAGAGACGGTAACAGTCGGTGGGATTCACTTTTAGACTAAGGATCTCAACATGTCAGCCGTCAAGGACAACAACTTCGTCGCAATCCAAGGATGGATGCGCACCCGCCTCAACCTCAAAGGCAACGAACTACTCATCTACGCGCTCATCTACGGCTTCTCACAAGACGCCCAATCACGATTCACCGGCAGCCGAAAGTACATTGCTGACTGGTGCGGCTGCTCGCTGGATACCGTCGACAGGTCCCTCAGCTCGCTCGTAAGTAAAGGCCTCCTCGCCAAATACCCCCACACAGACCAGAACGGCAGCCGAGTCGTCGACTACGCCGCCATCCTGACGGCAACCGCACCAGCCCCGGCTCACGCACCCGCCACGACAGCCGCACAAGCCACGGCTCCTTCACAGGACCCGGCACAGGACCCATGGGCCGGTACCTCCAACACAAACACCAAACAATTCCAAACGCCCCCCGCCGAACCGGAAGCGAAGCCACAGCCGAAGAAGACCCGCAAGACCAAGAGCTTCGACGACATCATCAACGCCTACACCAGCGACCCGACGACCAAGGACCTTCTCGGCGCATGGCTCCAAAACAGGAAAGCCAAGCGGGCAGCCATGACCGACAGGGCCATCCAAGGCAACATCGACAAACTCGACGAGTGCGCACGAGACAGCCGTATGAACGTCAATGACTACCTCGGCGAGGTCATCCGCCGTGGCTGGAGCTCCTTCTTCGCCATCGGCAACTACCAGCGCACCGGATACCAGAAGCCACAGCCACAGCAGCAGATAATCCGCACTCCGGAAGAGCAACGCCAACACGACGAAGAAGTCGACTACTTCCTGAAGAACTGCGTCTTCTAACCCTACGACACGCCGATGATGCAACGCAAACAACACGTGATGTATCATTATCATAAAACAATAGAAAGGAACCATAATGGGCATCGACATCATCGACACCATCGGCGCACGCGCTGCACGCCAATACTCAGAACATGAAGGAGACTACCGCAGCAAGGATGGCCTCCTCATGTGCGGCAAATGCCACACCCAAAAGGAATGCATCCTACCCAAGAGCGACGGCACCACACGCACCGTCCGTTGCGCATGCGAATGCAGCGTCGCACAAAACAAACAAGAAGACGAAGAAAAACGCAAACGCGACCGCCTGCAATATCTGGACAGTATGCGACGCACCGGCTTCCCCGACGCGGAAATGCGCGAATGGACCTTCTCTAAATCCGACCACACCGACCAGAAAAACGAAAACATCGCACGCAAATACGTCGCAAACTTCGACGCAATGCGCAGCCAAGGCACAGGACTGCTCCTCTGCGGATCGGTAGGCACCGGAAAAAGCTTCCTCGCAGCAGCCATCGCCAACGAACTCATCAGCCAAGGCACACCATGCCTGATGACCAATTTCAGCCGCATCATCAGCCGGATAAGTGAGAAATTCGGCGGAGACCAGAAATACCTCGACAATCTCAACCGCTTCGACCTCCTCATCATCGACGACTTAGGGGCGGAAAGAGACTCGGAATACATGTGGGAAAAGGTGATGGACGTCATCGACGCACGCTACCGTGCAGGACTACCACTCATCGTCACTACCAATCTCAACCCGAAAGACCTCTACGATCCGTCTGACATCCGCCGCCAGCGCGTCTTCAGCCGCCTCAAGGAAATGTGCATCTTCCTTGAAGTCAACGGGGCCGACAGACGAAGCAAGCGGATGCAGGACAAGCTGACGGCAGCCAAATCGCTCCTCGGCCTCTGACAGTATCAAGGCGGCACGTGCAAAAGCGTGCCGCCTTTTTTTCTCGCCCATCGGCGTGTCTCATCTCGTAACCGGGTATAGTGTTAGATATCAGGCAAGGAAGACCCAAGCCCACGAAAAAGAAAAGGAAAAACAGAAAATGAGCAACCGCAAAACCCTGAAAGCCTTGTTCACCGCACTCCACGGAAGCCTCCCCTACGAATACGACGAGAAATACTCCAACGGCGCAGGACTGGAAGACGCCATCATAATCACCAAAACAAACTCAGAACGCAGCATATACATCACCGCAAACATGCCCTACGACAACAACATCTTCGACCTGGCCTTATATGACGACACCTACGACGACAACCCAATCGAAATCAGCCAATGGGACGCCGACGACCAGGACACCACCCTTCTAGACCTCATCGCCTACATCGAAAAAACCCTCTGACCAAACCCCTGAAAGGAACCCAAAATGAACCTCAACCCCAACACACTCGCCCTCGAACTCTCCAATGCGCTAGCCGCCACCGGAGAAAACTACACGGCAGAAGTCGTCGACCTCGACATATACGGAACCTCATGCGAAATCACCAAACACAGCTCCGGCAGGAAACTGCACCTCACACCAGTCGACGGCAACCTACTCGACATGGTCCTATTCGACGAAACCGGAAACACGATCGCAAGCGGCACCCTATTCGACAAGGCTGTCGCAGACATCACGCCGGAAGAACTATCTCACCTCGTAACAATCTGCCTCTAAGGACAAAAATGGGAAGAAAAAAAACGCAGGAACCAATCGAAATCGACCTCAACGACCCAAACATGATGGACTGGATCGACGAGATGCGCAACAGTCAACCATCAGCCGAGGAACGGCGCAAGATCAGCGACTACCGATACTATCGCCGTCACAAGGAGGAACGAGCCGAAGCCAACAGGAAATGGAGGGAAGAACACGCCGAACAATACGCGGCAAAACAAAAGGAATACCATAGCAAACCAAACACCCTCAAGAAAAAAAGAGAGGCAGCCAGGGAACGCTACCACACCGACAATGAATGGCGGGAGGAAATGCTCGCCAGACAGAAAGCCAGATACCACGCGATGACCCCTGAACAAAAAGCCGAATACACCCGGAAACAGACAGAGCGAGCCCGAATCAGACGGGCGAAAGCCAAAGCCGCAAAACTCGAAGCCGAAACCAAGAGAAAGGACCAATCATGAACGATAACGTCAACCACCCAGCGCATTACGCCAGCCGCAACATCGGATGCGAATGCATCGCGCTCGCACGACGGCAAGCCTTCTGCACAGGCAACGTCATCAAATACCTATGGAGGGCCCCATTCAAAGGCCACGAGACGGAAGACCTGAAGAAAGCCCTATGGTATGCACGGCTCGCATTGGAAACCGGAGAAAAAGTGGTCAATACCTGCCCATGCGGCGTAATCCTTTACCGGCTCCTCCTCTCGACCACAGGCGACGAATGCACCGCATGGACCGGGCTCAGACAATCCGACTGGAACCTGACCATCGAAGCCCTGGAACGGATGACAGGAAAGGAAGAATAATGGCACACAAACTCTCTGACATACCACTCACGACGGCGCTCGTGGAACATTACCTCTTCGATCTCGGATATCCAGTCGAAAAGGTCAGCGAAATAGCCGACATGGACAAGGAAACCGTCGAAGAAATCTACGAGGCACGAATCAGATACACCACACCGACAAAGAGAGCGCTATGAAGAAAACCTCGAAAACCCAGATCATCAAATGGTATGAAGCCGGCCTGACGGTCGACGAATTCGCTCCGCTCATCCCCCAATACTGCAAGCCGGAAATCGAAGCGGTCATCAAGCGATACAGGGAGGAGAAAGAATGGGCACGATTAGTGACATCTGCACGGCATTGATCCTTGCGCTCACCGTGCTCATCGCATGGAGGAACCGGTGAGGGCGTGACCACCTCAAATCTGCGGCGTGTCGCAATTGTGTACACGCCGCATTGTGATATATTGGAGATATCAAGCGATACGCTTGGCAAACACAAAGAAAAGGAAACCAAAATGAACACCATCACCATAACCACAGTCAAGACCATGATGCACGACATCGACGTACGCCTCGACCGTAAAAGCCACTACGACGTCCACTTCGGCCACATCGGACTCGCCTACCGCGTCGGAAACCACAAATTCGTCACCTTCGAAGACTTCTCCCGCACCTTCGAAGAATACGAAACCGACAACAAAGGCGCGGATTGGGCATGCTACCTCTACATTCTCACCAAGAACCAGCCGGAACTCCTTGACTTCTTCACCAAGGCCTACAACTTCGCCGGAATGGACGCATTAAGAGTCTTCATGGACAAGCAGGACTACGACGGCCCGCAGACCGAAGTCTACCTCATCCGCAAACACTGACCACCATCACTCCACAAAGGAACATCCAATGGAAAACAACAACCTAAACAAGAAATTCATGCAAGTGCTCAACGAAGTCCCGAACTTCAGCACGGACGAGACCGCCAACGCCGGCAGCCGCACCTACAAATACCTCAACCTAGCCACCCTCCTCAAGAACATCAAACCCATCTTCGAAAAGCACGGCATCGCATTCACCCAGAGAGTCACCTTCGACGGCACGGGAGACGGACGACAGACCCTCGGCACCGTCGAAACCATCATCTTCGACGAAAACGAACAGCAAGTGGTCTGCTCATACCCCTTCTTTGTCACCGGAGACCCACAGCAGGTCGGCAGCGCCATCACCTACGCCCGCCGCTACAGCCTCACTACCGTGCTCGGCATCTTCCCGGACAAGGACGACGACGGAAGCTACGCCAAGCAGCAATACGATAACGCCGACCGGCCGATAGGTGCGGACCAGTACGCTACGCTCGTCAAGGCGATGGATGCGCACCAGCTCCCGCCGGAAGCACGAGGAGAATTCATCAGCGGCACTCTAAACCGCCAGGTCAAAGGATGGCGAGGAATCACCCAAGCCGACCTAGCCAAGCTCATGGAAGCCATCAACAGGATGTAATACAAGACCCCGGTCACCGCCGGGGTTTTTCATATCCGGGGATACGACACTCCGTATAACATTCACTCCCCCATGTGATATAGTAAGAATATCAGTTCAAGAAAGGATCAACGATGAAGATCATCAACCTCTCCCAATCCCACAACACCGACGCATGGCTCCAAGAACGCACAGGACGCATCACCGGCACCAAAAGCGGCAGCCTAGCCATGAGCCACTATCCGCAAACCGACGTCGACAAGCTCATCGAATACCGAGACAAGGCACTCGAACAAGCCAAGACCGCAAAAACCCAAACCAAAGCCGACGCATACTTCCAAAAAGCACAAGACTACGACACACGCATTCTCGAAGCCGAAGCCAAAAACAAGCGCCTCAAGACCACCATCGACTTCTGGAAATTCCTCGCCGAAACCATGGCCGAACAACCAGACGGAGAAAACCCCATGGAACGCGGGCACAGACTCGAACCAGAAAACATCCAACTCACCCTCCAACAACTCGGATACAAGCAAGAAGACTGCATCACCGACTGCGGCATCTGGGAAAGCGACGAAGACGACCGAATCGCATGCAGTCCAGACGCCTACCAGAATTCAGCAACCCCGACATGGGCCATCGAATGCAAAAGCCTCGGAAGCGCCTACCACCTCCAAGCCGTCATCCCATGGATGGTCCACTCGCAGCGCATCCGCCAACGAGAAATGCCAGAAAACCTCGCCGACGCAGCCGCACAAGTCCTTCCACCAACGGCAACAAGCCTTAAAGCCACCAACATGGACTTCATCCCGGACGCGTACCGCTCGCAAGTACTCCAATACTTCGTCGTCTGCGACACGCTCGAAACCCTCTACTTCGCCATGTACGACCCACGCGTATACGGAGACGCACGGCACCAAATCATCCCCGTCCACAGAAAGGACATCCAATCTCTCATCACCAGCCACAAACGCAAACAACTCAACACATTGCACATCATCGACACCATCACGGAAGCAACAGGAGCATCATTCTAATGACCATCGACACCCTCCTCAACAGCCCGGACATCTACGTCCTATTCGACGGCTGCCCCACATGCGGGCAAGGAAACGCGGCATTCCTGAATTCATGCAGGACGATAGCCCAAGCCACATGGCGACAGCTGCACGTCGTCCCATCCGGCAGTCCCACCGCCACCGCAATCCGCACCATCGCCAAAAACCAACACAAGCCAATCAAATACCCACTAATACTGTCCGACGGGACAATCCACCACACTCCAGCAGAAATCATCACGAACAACGAAAGGACCACAAAATGAAAACCGAATGGTGGACCGCAGTCATCACAGCCGGCCTCACAGCAGGATACGCGACCACGGTCAGCCAACTCTCCCCCGGCCCCGGCAACATCTTCGCCAAACTCCGAAAACAACTCACCACTAAAACCGAAAACGCAGACAACAACACCATCCGCAGCCTCGGCACGCTCGCATACTGCGGATGGTGCCTCAGCCCCTACACGACACTCCCCGCATGGGCTGCGACAGCGAAGATCCACCACATCCGCTTCGGCATCAAATGGCTCACCGGATGGGCCGTAGCCACAAGCATCGCAGCCTACTACCGACACCAAGCAGAAAGCAGACTCTAATGGACACTCCGAAACTCCACGTACTCACACTCCTCCACCTCGCGGAAAAACCAATCACCCAGGAACGACTGACCGACCTGGCCGAAGCGATACGCTACCACGACACGCCTCAAAGCCTGAGAAGCCGCCTAGTCGAACTCGAACGAGCCGGATACGCCCACCGCGTCGACCGAAACGGAATCAGCAGACACAACCGCCCATGCTGGAGATGGCAACTCACCAAGAAAGGCGAGGAACTCATGCAAGAACTCTTCGATACCACGACACCAGACGAAAGAAAGTAAGGAAACCATGGCAACGAAACCATTCACCGCCACCATCAAAGGCGAAAAAGTCACGGTAATTCAGAACACGTACACGGGACTCTTCCACGCAATCAAAAGCGACGGCAGACATACCCCGGTCAGCTACCGATATATCAGGGCGCAGACGACCAGCCAGCAGCGACTCAAATATTGGCGGAACCGGCACGGATACACGCAGGCCGAACTCGCAAAGCTGATCAACGTATCCAGTCCGACCATCATCATGATGTGGGAAAACGGGCTGAGACACCCCCGCAAGGAATACCGACAGCGACTCAATGCCGTGCTCGGCGGCGGGGTCTTCTTCGAGTAGCCCATCCTACGGCGTGTCGCATCATCACGGCACGCCGTTTATAATATGATGAAAACATCAATCAGAAAGATTGGCACAACACAAAAAGGAACAAAACCATGGAAACCATCAACTACCTCACCACCCTCGCCCACCTCCTCACCCGCCAGCCAAAAGCCGCCGAAATACTCGACGAACACAGCCTCGGCCTCGAAACCACCTTCGGCTGCATCGGAATCAACGACTTCGACAGCTTCATGAGACTCTACGGCCTCCTCAACACCATCGAAGACATCAAAACCACCCCCATCAACACCATCGAAGAAGACGGATACGATTTCACCGTCACCAGTCCAATCACCATCCGCTTCTTCCACCTGAAATAGCCTCCAGAACAAACAAAAACGCCCCGCAGACGGCCGAACAAGCCAAACGCGGGGCGTTACCATATCAGAAGCGGACTAGCGGCTCACACCCGCATAATGCACGCCGAACAGGCCAGCCACACCGGAACCAACCAACGCACAAGCGCCACCGGCCACGGCAACCCACGACGGGACACCCGGCACCGCGCTCACCAGACTGGCCACAGCACCGGCGATACCAACCAACCCCGACACCAAGTACGCCCAACGACGGGTCTCAGCATCAAAGGTCGGCACGTAATTGTCCGAACCATCCGCACACTCATTCGAGATAGCGGTATCAGCCGTCGGCTCACCAGTCAACACGTCATCAGCCAACACTGCATGCTTAACCATAAAATCAATCCTTTCAATCACTTGAAGATAATACCGCTATTAAGCCTCTTCTGGAATTCCATGACAGCCGGAGACGGAGCCCGTCCGACCATCCCATCACCAGCATACCCGTTCATCTCCATGAGGAACCGGCGAATGAACTCAGGCCCGGCATTACGCGGCCTATCCGTAATCCCGAAACGGTGAGACATCCATTCCACCCAATCACTGCCCGAAGTCCCCTCCTCCAAACAGGCGATGTTCTGATTCTCGATACAACGAATCTGACCGGACATGACACCATCAACCGTAGTGCCGGCAACCTCCTGAGCCCTACGCATCGTCGCCGGACCCCAAGACCCATCCACCGCAAGCTTCGGCACATTGGACGTGGCCGGCTGGTGAGGCACCGGATTCGACGGAGCCACCAAACCACGTGCCAGACGATCCAAACGATCCAAATCATACGAGCCCGGACACTGCGTGTTATAACAGTCGCGATGCCGAATCAACGGCAGATCACCATATTCGGCACGCAAGTCACGGATCAACTGAGCGACCGTCAGATAATCACCATCGGACTGGCGGGGATTGCATTCGATACCGATACCCATGTCATTACCCTTGGAGTGAACGCCCACGCCGTCACCGGCATGCCACGCACGATCGTCCGGATCCACGATACAAGCCACGCGACCGGATTCGACCACGTAATGCGCTGAAGCGCCACGAGACGGGCTACATAGGGTATTGATGACTCCCTCGAACGTCGGATGCGTATTCGGGTCACCCCACCAGTGAATCACGATGGCCTTAATGCCATACGGGCGACCACTCGTATAATTCGGACTATCATACTTCGTAATATATTCATATGACATTTTGTCTCCTTTCAGACAATCAAAACATACCATACAATGAAAAGAAAACGGGCGAAAGCCGGAATCCCGGTAACAAGCAGGAAACCCGCCGCCACCATGATCCCCACGAGAAACGCCGACAAGAGGAACAACACAATATTTTCGATGGATTCCTGACCCATACAACCAGCATATCAAAACCACATAAGATAGACTTAGTTTCATGAACGAACTAATATCACCACTCTTCGGACTACTCGGCATCGCACTAGGCGGAGCCATCACATACACCACCACACGACGCAACAACCTCACCGCCGCCTACCAACACCTCGTCGAAGCCCAAGGCGAACTCAAAAAACAAATCGACGCCCAAGACCAGAAAATAGACAAACTCATCGAAAGCCGCGACGAACTCCAACACATCAACGACCTCGAAACCGGCTACATCCGCAAACTAGGCCACTGGCTCGCCCAATTCTGCGAAATCATCGAAGACAAGGAATTCCTCACACGCCACCCCAAACCAAGCCTCCCCGACGAACTCCGCGACCGAATCTGCCCACTCTAACCCCACACGAGATACGAAAAAGCCCCGGCACACAACCGGGGCTTCCTCATATCAGCCAGACCACGACAATCACATCAGACAGACCACGACATGGTCGCACTGACCCACGCACCCTTCGCATACGTGATATCCCTGAAAGGCCTCACATACAAGCCCGTCCCATCCAGCTGGAAACCACTATATTCAACACCGGCCCCAGGAACGTTTAAATCGGTCACCTTCGGCTTCACATAATCCGGGAACGTGAGAATCTGACTCTTCGACCACGCGGTCGCCACCCATTCAGGCCCTCTCGTCGCCTTGACAGCAAGGCTAACGATATTACCGGACATCGAACACTTATACCAGACAGTCCAATCCTTCGCCCACTGTCCCGGACTCAACTGGATATCAGTCAACGACAGCCAAGCATTATTAACGCGACGATACCTTTGCCCATTAGACGAAGTAACGGCTTCAACCCCATCAACAGTCCAAATCGCGATCAACTCATTCCAATTATTCACCTCAATCGTGCCATCAACATGAATCTTCGGAGCCACATCAGACACGACACCAGCCGTAACCCTAGCGATGACCAAACCATTGATCTGCGCGTTGGGTGTACTAGCATCCCACGACTGCAACCAAGCGCCCGGAGTCTCACCATGAGACAAACTCGGATCATAGGCGGTGACCACGATCTTGTAATCCCCCTCCGAATCAGGCACCTTCACAGTCATAGGCTCCGCCATCGAATAAGTGTACGAGCCAGTCACATCCCACGGGCGTACGGTACCGCAATGAGGCTTGACGGTGACAGTCAACCCGTCGATAGTCGCCAACGGGCTGGGACTACCATACCGGACACCCTGAACGCCACCAAAAGCGGAACCATCAGACGGGAACAGGAACGGATTGACAACATGCCGATAATCATCAGCAGTATACGTCGGCGAACCGTTCAAAGCGGTCAAAGGATGCAACACAATATCACTCATAAATCATTCCTCACAATCAATCATTCAGACGTGGACACACCCATTTTACCTACCAAGGAAGATAGCCGGGCAACCTCAACCCTAAGCCCATCAACCTCATCCATAGCCTCCTGAGCCAACCGTAAAGCAGCCACACTCAACCTCGGATAATCAACACCCGTCGGATTCCCGTCGGCATCATACTCGCAGAAAAAACCAAGCCCGGCATTATCCAAATCTTCCGCAATCAAGCCGACGACAGGCTGCGCGTCATCAAGCTTCAGATTCAGATCATCCTTCAACCAATACACCCGCCATCCCACCTGACGGAGAGCATCAACCGGGACGAACTCGTCAGCATCAGTGGCATTCGCCACCGAATACACCGACGAACAGTCAACCCCCAACGTGCCATCATAAAGACAATAAACCGGCTTCCGAGGCGTCAACGAAAGCGTGTTCTCGGACGCGTTCCGCACGCCGGTACCACCATGCGCCGGCACCACCACCGCATTCGACTCACCGGCGTCAGCCTGACTCTGCTCGGTAACCAACGATTTAAAATCCTTCTCGACATCGGTAACACGCCTACCCAACCTGCTAACACTCTTACCGACACTCGAAAACAATTCCTCCAACCGACGGTGAACATCCTTGAACTGACGGGCGGTAGCATCCACACCATCCAACGAAAACCTGAACTTACCTTGCATCAGAACCTCCTATCGTAACGTGGGCGTAATAGTCCACACGCCACTGAAATCAATGTCATAACCGACGATACGCGCCTCGCCATGGTCGAAACCAGTGAAACGACCATCATCATCGGTGACAGTCCACGCGACGACATCCCCAGGCCGCCACTCCTCGTAAACGATCGGAGCGGCCAACAAACTCAACGTCATGCTCATGGTATTCGTACCATCCCGCAACTGCCGTAACGCGGACGAAGCATGAGCATTCAAAGTCTCCTTCCTCGTAATGCTCGACGACGGACGGACCACATGCTCCACAACGGGCCGATAAGACTGATCGGCCACCATCGTATCGGAACGCAACTGGTCTTCACCGGACGTACTCCCGACCGCCCACACCATGTTCGCCCCATAACCACTCGTATAATCTTCCACGATCTTGAAAGATGTCATCACGCTCTCATCAAACGTCGTAACCGGTGCAACGGAACCTATCCTATCCGCAACCGTCAAAACCGGCGTATACCCGCCATCAACGTTCCGCCATGACGTACACCATTCCGGCCCATTCTGCACGTTCGACAACTCCTGAAGAACGCTCAACAACGTCTTATCAGAAGACTCCTCATACGTCCTATCACGGCGAACAGCACTTGGTAACGCCTCTATCGAAAGCATGAACCGGTGATCCTTAAGCGTACTCGACACAAGATCGCTCACAATCTCACACTGGTCACGATTCGAATACGTATGATCCTTCACATACACGCTATCGAAATAATGTTCAACAGTCGTCACGGTAAGAGACAATCCCTCACCCTGCAAAGTCCGTTCCCGTTTCACCACGATCCCGCCCCACAATACCGTCGAACCACGAACCAGGAGAATCGCCGTACCATACGGGACCGTAGCCTCACCCCAATTGGACGGGATATTCCGCCACGGAAGCATCATCGTCTCACTCGTAATCTCTTCGAAACGATACGAAAGCTTGGAAACCTGCAAGTCCGGAAACTCCGCCAACACGGTCCCACTAGTCAAAGACACGGCAAGGAACTGGAACCCAGCAGTATCCCACACGACACGGCCACGACCGAAAACAGAAACCCCATTCCAACCATCAGTCGAACCCATGATATTCCTCCTTTACACGTAAGCCGGATAGAACGAAACCGTCATACGAGCCGCAGCTGAATACTCGCTCGCGTTGAAACCCCAAACATTCATACCGGGTTCCGCCTGACTCCACTCACGACGTTTGGCACGACCACGCGCGGGATCCGTCCCGTCAATCAGGATCTCATGAGTCACACCGTTCATGGTCGCATAATGACCAGTACCAAGACTCACTTCAAAAGCAATAGTACGCCCGCTCACGGCATGCACTACCTGCGGATTAACGACCGGCCCATCAATACGGATCATCACCGGACTAGGCCCCGTACCAACGTTATCCAATGCCACGTTCCCGGACACGATGCGCTCACTCCACATCCAAGACGACAAGGACACGCCAGCCTCCTCGAAATGGTAGGGAAACTGCATGCCACCAGACGAACTCGGCAATCCCGTAACACCGGACACCGAATCCAATCCATACAAGCACGAGCTCAAAGACGTTAGCCCAATACTGAAACGGAGAATATTCACTCCCTCCCATTTGATCAATGGGGCGGATGCTGACTGCCATACCCGTACCTGACGGCCAATACCACCCAATCGTACGGTCAACAGCATTCCGCCAGTATCCAACACGCTTTTGAACGCGTTCCACGACGTGACGCACGATTCCGAACACCGGCCGAGAATATGACCCTCGATCGTGATGGTCCGGCCTTGCAAGCGGGGCAGATTACCATACCAGCCATCAGTCATGGCCTTCTCGCTCGTCTTCAACGTGGAGGCCACACCGTCGAACAAGCCGGACACGTCCTGAAAAGTCACATGCCATTCACACCCGTTATCATCCACCCCATACAAAGGGAAACCGTTCAACGTCAACTGGATATCACGGGAATCCAAAGGAAAAATACTCATAAGACTAGCCTAGCCTCCTTTACACGTAAGCGAAATTAATCATTCGGACCGTTTCACGGGCCGCCATGGTCGGATCCGACGCGTTCACCGTGATCGGAGCCGACACGCGAGGGCCGCTATTCGTATTCGTCAGGACCGGGGACGAGACAGGCGGACCAGCCGGACCATTCAACAAGCTATTCGGCATGATATCCGACACCATGCGTTGCACCGGATTCACAGCCAGGCTCATGTTCGCTTCCACGCCCTTACCCAGGCCAGCCGGGATCATCTTACCCACTTCGTCACGGAACACTCGGGACGGGGAATGAATACCCAACGCGCTCTTAGCCGCGTCCACGACATTGGAAGCCGCGGATTTGGCCGCGTTCACGGCCGCGCCGATCGCGTTCTTGATACCGTTCACCAAGCCCATGATGACGTTCTTGCCCGCATCCAACAGCCAATTGCCGGCCCCGTTGAACGCGCCCTTGATTTTACCGCCGATACCTTTCACAGTGTTCAACACATTGTTAACACCGTTCGACACGGCACTGGTGATGCCGTTCCAAGCACTGCTGACAAGCCCTTTGACAGCATCCCAAACGCCACTCCAAAACGCTTTGGTGGTGCCCATGACCGAACTGATCACGCCTGAAACAGCGTTGATAGCGGCTGACACGTTGGCTTTGATACCATTCCATACCGTCGTGATGATATTACCAATACCATTCCATACGCCATCCCAGTCACCCTTCACTGCCGCCAAGACCGTGGTGATGATCGCATTGATGACGTTCATGGCACTCGTGATCACCGTCTGAATATACGGGAATACCGCGTCGATGACACCCTGGATGGATGCGGCGACCGTCGTGAACGCAGCCTGAATGGTTGGCAGTGCGGCCTGCACAACGGCAGCCATATTGTTAATGACAGGCGTAACAGTGGTCATGATCGTAGCCCCAACCTCGGTAAGCTTCGCGACCAGTGAACCCAATACCGGTGTGAACGCTTGGAAAGCGGCATTCAATACAGGCATGATCGCACTACCCAGATTCTGACAGGCTTGCATGAACGGCTGCAAGGCGGGCAACAGTTGACCGGACACGATTTTGCCTACCGGAGCAAACGACGACTGGAACACTTTGCCCATCTGACTCAAAGCCGGACCAGCCGAGGAAACGAAACCCTTGAAAAGGTTAGGCAGACTGCCGATCCCCTCAGCGAGACTGCTCATGGCTTCCGTCAACGGGCCTTTGAACGAGTCCAGAATCTGCACACCCACGTTAACCACCGACGCTTCCAGGTTACCCATGGCACCCTCGATAGTGCTGGTACTGGTAGCTGCCTCCTTCGCAGCGTCCGTCATACCCAAATCCATGATAGCCTGGTTGAATTCCTCGGCCGTGATCTCGCCTTTGGCCATCGCATCACGGAAGTCACCCGTGTACGCGCCGTTCTTCTTCATGGCTTCCTGAAGCTTGCCCGAAGCGCCCGGAATGGCATCGGAAAGCTGATTCCAGTTCTCGGTGGTGAGTTTGCCAGCACCGGCCGTCTGAGTCAACACCATGCCAACCGAACGGAACGTGTCCGCGTTACCACCGGCCACAGCGTTCAGATTACCTGCCGCTTCCGCCAAGTTCGCGTAATTGTCGACGCCGTTCGCGGCTAACTGTGCGGTCGTGTTACGAATGTCGGACAGGTCATAGACCGTCTGGTCCGCATACTTCTGCGTCGAAGCCGTCAAAGCATCGATCGTGCTCGTGTCCAAGCCGGCGAAACTCAGCGTGCTCGCGAACTTCTGGGCTGAATCGGAAGCCTCGATGATGTCACCGCTAAGATCGCTGATCGCGTCCACGGCCATGCTGACACCGGTAGAGACCAAGCCTCCCATAGCGCCGGCGATAGCAGCGAATTTACCGGCCCCACCGGAAGCCTTATTGGATGACTTGTCTACTTCATCCAAACCCTCACCCGCTTGACGGGCCGATGCTTCGATCTGGTGGCTACCAGTTTGAATGGTTTTGACGCCGGCTTCCCAATCCGACGTGTTGATTTCAGCGTCGAGAATGAGTGTACTGTCCGCCATCGTTATTCCTTTCCGAGCTGGTCTAGTATTCGGCTGATATGTTGGTCTCCGTGTTTGCTGAATGCGCTTGTCAGGCATTCAAAGGTGAGGCGGTATTGTTCAGCCAGGCGAATGTTTTGGATATGTCGTCCTTCCTTGACCAGGCTGAGCATGAGACTCGGACTGATCTGGTTGGTGAGCGCGTCCCGTACAGCCGCCCAACCATATAATGTGCCAAGCTCGGCAAGGATACGGGAGGACGGAGCCGTCTTGTGGGCGGTTTCCGTCCTCTTGTATTTGCTCATCCGCTCCTTTTCCTCCGGGGTGATGAGCTCGTCCCATGACTTCATGGATTATTCGCCTTTGATGCTGATGTTGAGGTTCTCGCTCATGAGCTTGCAGAGGGCTGTCATCGCCCGATAGTAGGCGAGGTCGCTACGCTGTTTGGTTTGGGTCATCCACTCGTTGAACGCGTTACTGGGGGTCATGAGGTTGGCGACGAGCGGGAAGATGATGGTTTCCGCGGCTTCCAACGTTTCCCGGGTCATTTTGCCGGTGGTGAGCTTATCGATGGTTTCCGCATTGTCAAGGATGGTGAGGAGGTCTTTCGAACCGAGGGGACGCATGGTATAGACGATACCGTCAAGTTTGACGGTGAGGGTACGGAAAGACTTGCGAGTGTCGATGTCAAGGATTGGTGTTGCCATTGCTTGTGCTCCATTCGATCGTGTTGTATCATGGTGATTGGATCCTTTATGTAGGAACCATTTCAAATCAGGCGCTCGTCGTGTTCTTTGCCTTTCTTTCACGACGGGCGCATTATTTTATCCTTGGTCAGGCTGTCACGTTGACGTTGACGACTGTCTGCACGGTACCGGATTTGAAAGTGATGGTACCGGTGCCAGCCTTCTTCAATGTGACGTTCCACGTGCCGTCGCCATTATCCTGAGCTTCGGCCAAGTCTTCGGTGGCGACGGTGGCGGTGATGTCGCCGATTGCACCGTTCGGGAGTGCGGTCAGGTTGACTTTCACCGTGTCGTTGGTCTTGCCGGCGATGGTGGATGGCATGGCCTTTAGTTCGGTGATCGAACTTTCATCTGGTTTGATGGTTCCTGACGTTTCATCGTAGTGGCTTGGGGTGGTTAGGTCGAGTTCGCCCATGATGACTGCGCCTTCGCTTCCGGATGCCATGGTGCCGCTGAGGGTGACGATGAATGGGTCGCTGAGGCTGATTTTGAATTCGCCGCCTGCGGTGATGAGGGCGTTGGGGATTCGGAAGTCTTGTGCGCTGGATGCGCCGTCGCAGACGTTGTGGATGATGATGTCTCGTGGTGTGTTGCTGATGCATTCGTTGCCGCCGAATCGGACTTGGCCGGTTTCGCTTATGTTTCCGCTGATGACGCGTTTGAATGAGGCGTTGTGGTAGAGTTCGGGGAATAGCATGCCGAGGAATCGTACGCTTGGGCAGATGATGTTGAGTTCGAAGCTGAGTTCGTCGTAGCTGCCGTTTGGTACTTTGATGGTGCCTGATTGTGAGGCGATTTCGGTGGTGCTTGGGGTTAGGGTGATGGTGCCTACTTCGTCTTGGACGTAGTCTGGGGGGATGATCATGTCGTCGATGTAGACGGTTTTCTTGCCGATGAGTGGGTATGATGCCATTTTTGTTTCCTTTCAGAATAGTTGGTGGCTGTATTCATTTTACAGTGTTGTGGGGTTGAGCTTGTAGTCGATTTGGAAGCGGATGCTTTTGACCCAGTGGCCTTCGTGGTCGATGGCGTCGAGGTCGATGGCTGTTGCGGGGTGGGTGCGGATGCTTTCGTAGGTGATGTTGGTGATTGGTTGGCATGTGAGTTGGCAGTAGTGGGGGAGTTGGTTGTTGATGTAGTGGAGGAGTTGGAGCATGAGGTGGCCTTGGGTGAGTACGTCGTCGTATCGGCTGCTGATGGTGATTTGGTCGGTGTAGAGGTCGCCGTTGATGTCGATGGTGTTGGCGTTGACCCATATGCCTTGTTGGCTGGTGACGGTGCCGGTGTCGAGTACGGGGCTTGTGCCGAAGAAGAGGTTTTTCCCGTAGGTGCCGTAGCCTTCGTTTTGGAGGGTCATGCATACTGCTAGGTCTATCATGGTGTGTCCTTAGAGGTTGAAGTAGGTTTTGATTTTGTTGTTTGCGGTGGTGGCGGCGCGTTCTAGGTAGCGTGTGGTGTTTGGGTGGAGGCGGTTTTTGTGTTCGCGGAGGCGGGCGTATGGTACACGATTGTTGCCGAATGTGATGCGCCAGTGGAGTGTGCCGGCTTGTTGGAAGCGGCCGCTGTTGCGTAATGCGCCGGTTTTGACTGGCGCGTTTTGGCGGGCCATGCGGAGTATGTCTGTCATCATGCGGGTTCCGCCTTTGTTGAGTTGTTGTGTGGAGAGTTTGCGGGCCCATGATGGGGTGGTTTTGAGTTGGTAGCTCATAGGCTGTTTCTTCCGTATGGGTGGGCTGTGATGGTGATGAATTGGGTGGTGCCGGTGGTCATGTCGTCTCCTCGGCTGGCTTGTTCGACTTGGTAGGTGCGGCCGTTGGTGAGGGTGATGATGAGGTCTGGCCATGTTTCCATGTCGGTCTGGAGGTTTTCGGGGAGTGTGTCGGGTTGGATGTGGAAACGTCGGGAGGTGATACGGCTTGCGTATTCGGTTGGCTGGTTGGTTTGTGTGGAGTGTTTGATGATGACGTTCAGGCTGGCGAGTTTGATGTTGTCGAGGCCGGGTGCCGTGTATTTCCAGAGGGTGGCTGGCTGGACTTGGTTGGGGAAGAGTTGGAATGGGTTACATGATGGCATAATCGTTGTCTCCTAGGTCTTGTTCGTTCATCCACCATGGTAGGTCGTGGTGTGGGGTTGGCATGCTGAGGAGGCCGCCACTGTTGGTGGCGTGGCAGAGGCTCCACTGGTTGATCAGTGCGAGGTAGGGTGTGAGTGCGTGTTCGAGAGTGGTTTGGGTGGTGGTGGCGTAGGAGACGCTTACGTCTTCGATGCTTTTCGAGGTGATGCGGTCCGTTTGGTCTGCCATCGATTGGTCGGCTTGGATGATGGCCGTGAGAATGCCGGACAGGGGTTTTGGCAGTCGGTTGAATCCGTGGGTGCCTGTGATGGTGACTGGCATACCGGGTAGGTATGTGGTGGTGAGGGTGAGTGTGTTCGCGTATTTCGTTTCCGGGGTGTAGCCGTCTGACTTGGCGTAGTCGATGGTGTATTCGAGGCTGTGACCGTAGGTGGATCGTACGCTGGTGACTTCCGAATACCATGAGGGTAGGGTGACGTGTTTGCCGTCGTCGCTGACGAGGCATGTGAGAGTGTCCGTCGTCTCGTCCAGTGTGGACATGCAGAGCATGTTGGCCAGGTCTGCGAGTGCCGCGTCTTTCCATGCTGTGTAGACGGTTTCGCCGACTTGGGTGATGATGGTGTCGTCTAGTATCATTGTTCCTCCAAAAGGTAAGGGCCCTATCCACGATTGTAGTGGATAAGGCCCTGTTGGGGTTTTATCGGGGTTAGGCTTCGGCCATGAGGCCGGCTTCGGTCAGTGCGGTCACGATGTTGGCGATGGTGCCGGTGGTCGGGTCGACGTGTGCGGCCTTGGTGATCGACGCGGCAGGACCGGCAGGACCGGCAGGACCGGCAGGACCGGCAGGACC
>OGFH01000263.1_pt1 | contig 27407 bp, 28 predicted proteins | sample 1570941 | NCBI WGS metagenome assembly OGFH01 (sample SAMEA2582051, study PRJEB24529) | metagenome | biome: Human gut stool | place: China | collected 2011
CTTGAATTGCTGTTTACGCCCTTATGGTATTAAGGCGGCATACATAACTTGAGGTAAGTTGACAACCCGCACATCCACTATGTCAGAAAAGTTGAAAGTACGTAATGCTTTCCCGGTAGGACTATACAATGCAACAATACGCTTGTCAACAATAATGTGTACATACTCGTTACATTTAATTGTTATCAAACAAGCTCTCCATGCTACGATAGATAGAATAACTGAAAAAAGAAATGAAATAAACACAATACCCTGCACTTGGTTTCCCAAATACAACACAAGGAACATGAGTATAGTTACCAATAGACTCGTTATGGATGTAATGGTACAGAAAAAAACACTCATTTTTCTATATACTGTCGGTAGAACAGGAAAATACACTCTAACACCTCACTCACAAACACAAATTAAGGCAATCCCGCACAAAGAAAGAACAGCCAAGGGCGAGGTATATGAGCGTAATCTTTTTACCATAAAAGACAGCCAATTTAAGAGCGACAGCTTCCTTGATGAAGTGAAACGCTCCTACACTGACCTTATTAATATTTATGTCAAAGATGACAAGCAAAAGCTCAAGGTTTTTGACAGAAACGGGGTGTATCTGCCTACGAAAAAGATTGGCAAGAATAACCCAAAAGCGGAGCAGATACGCACAGATAATCAGTACCGTGCAAGGGGTATGGTTATAAGAATGTGAAGGAGTTTTTAATTGAATATAGAGCGTCTAAAGAGGAATACAGCGATTATCAGTCGGCAGTTGCAAAGTGGGAACAGCAGACCGGAAATAAGGTGGATGATAGCTTTAGAGCGAAGCTACAACAGATGCAAAAACGAGTAAAAGAAGAGAAACCGCATAGAAGCAATTCGTATCAAAGGAAGAGCGATAGAGGAGCAAGGTAATTTGAGAAAGTGGAGTGGGAAACTGCTCCGCTTTTGTATTACACGAAGAAGGTGATTAGGCAAACGTGCTATACAAATTGCGATATAATCATTACGTCTAGTGAAAATTTATTTGTTGAAAATTTTGGTAATTATAAATTGATTTATTTGTCACATAATGCATGTTTCAAGTGTCTAATAGACAGAAACAACGAACTTGATATGAATTATATTTTAGTGCTTATCAAGTTTGGAAAGGAGAGGGCGATGAGTCTTATTGAAGATGCTAAAAATAAGAATCCGGATGCGTTTGAACAGCTTATACAGCCACAATTACAAAGAATGTATCGTGTTGCAATTTCTATGCTGCATAATGAAGAAGATGCTGCAGATGCAATACAGGAAACGGTTCTTAAATGCTGGCAAAAAATTGGACAACTGAAAAGTGAAGAGTATTTTGGAACGTGGCTCACTAGAATACTAATAAATCAATGCAAAGATATTTTGAAAGAAAGAAAAAAGGTTGTTCCACTTGAAGAGTTTCCGGAACTTATACATGAGGATCATTACTTTACCAATGAATGGAGAAAAATATTAAGTAATTTAAATGGAAAGTACCAGATTGTTATGGAACTGTATTATGTGGATGGGTTTTCTACAAAAGAAATTGCAAGGATGCTACATATAACAGAAGTGAATGTCCGTAGTAGAATGGTCAGAGGGCGGAAGCAACTGGAACAGATTCTTACGGTAAGAGCAATGGATTAGTTGGAGGTTTGTTTATGAAAATAGATGAATACAAAAAAATTAGTGATAATGTGCAGGTGCCTGATGTTGTATGGGAAGGATATCAGAATGCTATTAAACAAATTAAAATGGAAAAAGAAACAGATAAAAATATTGTGAAAATTTCTAAATGGAAAAATGTGAATGCTCTTGCTAAAATTGCAGTTGTATTCGGGGCAGTTGTATTGTTATCGGGTGGTACTTTTTTATCTGTAAAAGCCTATATAAGTCATTTAGAAAAAATAAGAAACATGGAAGCTGAAGAAGTTACTGATTTGTATGAGAATATCTTCCAGTATGATAGTAAATATATGTCCAGATCTATGTCTGCAGATGAGGAGAGACGTTTTAGCGAATTATATGATTTGTATTGTAGAGATATGGCAGAGCCGGAGGGAGAAGTTGCTGTTATTTCTTCAAAAGATGAATACAATGGAGAGGGAATTGCGTTTTCTAAAGAAGAGGGTATCTTAAACCTTCCTATGCAGGAAATGACGGACGAAGAAATCCTTCAGCTTGTGGTATTTAATCTGCTGGGACGATATGTTGATTATGAGGCATATGTGAAAGCGAGCAACCCTTTGTACTATTTGAATGCTTTAGAACAAATGACCATGCAGGAGGTTGATGAATTATACATAAATTATAGTTCTGCCAATACAGAGACTAGCTTTTACAATAGAGAGTTATCCTTTGATGAATTGGGAAGAAGAAAAGTTCTGAAAATGCTTTATAAAAGCGGAGAAAAGCAGCCGGAGAACACAATGCCTATAATTCAAAAGGAGAGTGAATATAGTGGGGAAGATATAGCGTTTTGTGTTAATAATTGTACTTTTTATTTTCCGAATGATGAATTGAGCGATGAACAGCTTTTAGAACTAATTGATTTTCAAATAAAAGTTGATTATTGTAGACAAAGAATAGAGGATGAGATAGAGCGTGGGATAAGAAGTGATTGGCCTTATATAGAATATGTGGAAAGAGAAAGAATTATAACCTTGGATTCCGATGTAAAAGTAGATGATGAAATCTTATCCCAGCAATGGTTAAAAGCTTATGGGGATATTTTGAGGGAGTATTATAGAGAAAATAGTACCTATTATGAAAATCCCGAACGCTACTATGCAAATGTCTGTTTTATATATCTGAATGATGATGAAATTCCAGAAATGTTATTTAGTCACGGATGTACTGATTTGGATTATGATGATAGATGTAATTTGCGAAATTACTTATACACTTATAAAAATGGAGAAGCGGTACCTCTGACGCCGGGTGCAGAAACGATAGATGATTTCTACGGATATAATAAACCTTTCAGCTATGTAGAACGAAAGGGTATGGTTTATTGCGATTATTATATATATGATTTTACAACATATAATAGCGAGACAGATATGATTGATAATGTAAATGATCACATGTCTAAAATGGATGTATGGGATTTGGATACCTTGACCTGTACCTCGTCGAATGCTAATATTGAAATGTTACATGCTATTTATAATTATGTTGAGGAAGAGTATGCAGACGCCACATTTAATGTTGAGTATTATGTCAATGTTTCGGATATTATACGAGATGAAAACACAGGTTATGTAAAAGAGATTATTGGAGAAAAGGTGGACCGCCAAACTTATGAGAAAAGTGAGGCGAGTCTCTGGAGTGGAGAGCAGATTACGACTCTTTCTATTAGTGATTATGATAAGATATACGCTGATGACAATCTGTTAGAGGCACTTGCGCAATGCTACTTGAAAAATAGAATGTGATTTTTCGGGAGAAATTACTATGAATAAAAATCAAGTAGAAAAAGTGATTTGGTGGGCATTAAAAAATCTTTTGGGAAATCTGTTGCCATTTATTCCTTTTGGGTTTCTTTTGCCTATTGCATATCCCCGAATTAAAGCATTTTTCAAAGTATTTTTAGTAGGAATGTTTGCAGTATTGTTTATAGAAATCTTTCAGTATATGACACGATTGGGAAGTTTTGATATAGATGATATAATTCTTAATATGGTTGGTGTTTTAAGTGGATATGGGACATTTGGGCTGGTTAACCATGTTTTGCTAAAAGAGAGATAAGGTTTTAGATTAAGTTGCATTTATTGAAATGTCGATTGATTTTATCACGTCCTATGCTATAATATCTTCATGGCAACACTTTGGCAACAGAAAATCAGTAAGCCAAAATAAAATGTGCAAATGAGGTAAAATATCGGCAGATTTTAAACGAAACCTAAACAAAATAGTTTAAGTTAAAGCATCAACTTGCCGAGTTTGAGTGACTTGTAAGTGGCTTAGAGGTTAGCTTCAAAAATCCAGTATTTTCAAGGCCTGAGGCCGTGTGAAATAACACGGTTTCAGGTCTTTTTTTGGTCATCGCTTCTAATATGCTTCTATTTTTTTTTGAAAGAAGCAGAAGCGAAATAACTCCAATTAAAGAGTCCAATTCTGTTTCTTATCTTTTATTTTCCACAGATTTCAAAAAAATAAAAATTTTTGCTGAGATTTAGTAATGAGCAAAAAACCACCCCAAATGTATTACGAAAGAAAAAATTCGTAATCGGAGGTGGAAGATATGTTTGAATGCAGAACATTTATCACAGTAAAAGAAATCGGCGAAGTACTCGGTGTTTCTGAATCTAAGTCTTATGGAATAGTTCGCGATTTGAATAAGGAGCTTGCTGATAAAGGATACATGGTTATCCCGGGAAGAGTCAGCAGGAAATATTTCGAAGAGCGTTTCTATGGAGTAGAAAACGAAACAGAAGTAAAGGAGGTACAACATGCCGGCGAATAGGGATAAAAAGACAGGCAAGCAATATATGGGTATGTAGTAGCTTGTAGGAGATATTTAGGGAAAAGGACTAATTCTAGAAAGATACCATGGATAGATAGAGTAGAACCGGAGGATGATTTTTTAGAAGATATTGAAAATAAATTAGAAGTTATTTTTATTGCAGCATATTTAATAACAGAGTATAATTTAGTGTGTAAAGATCATTATTACCTCCGATGGTACATGTTATGAAGCTGTTTATGGTGTTCTTACTAGAGGTCATGCATAGACTTAGTCTGATATGCTATCGGAAGAAAAGGAGTAATGGTATTGTGTATAAAGTAAATCTTACGAAACTATCCGGGGACGTTTATTCTAGTTGATTTCTGGAGAAAGTAATGATAAACCTTAGGTGCGTAAATTATTGTTTCGAAGCTTTACACATATTTTTATTGAAGTGTTTTGGTTACAAAGCACTTTATTAACTATGTGTGTAAAGTCTGAAGTCTGACCTGTTAGTCTGCACATGCATAGTGTACAGGCTTTTTTATTTTGGGTCAGGCTTGGAGGTGAAAAGAATGCGAATCAATAAGAAAAATGCTCTGAGATTATGGGAGATGTGTTTTGGTGACAACAATTTCGCAGAGGATTTCCATGGATATTTAATGTGCCGAGAAGGGTATGGAGATCCGGATTATTATGTTTGTGATGGGAAGGAGAGAACATATTGCGGATGGAATATTCATCATATACTTCCAAAGACATGCGGAGGAACTAATGCAATTAGTAATTTGATCTGTACTAATATTGCCACAAACGATGAGGCTGCAGATAAGATTACTTTTTGGATTGACGATTGTTTATACCAAGTGAAAAAAACAGAGGATGGTCACGATATTTTTCAGATTAAATAGGAGGTGAACTTATGGAATTAAGATTTGATTACTCAGATGGAGATTACTGCTTTGATATGGGTGGCAATATGATGATGGATTCAGATGGGAATCTTATGCAGGATATAGGAGGTGGAGTAGCAATGGATATGGAATCTGGCGAGATGCATATTGTTGAAAGCAATAGCTCATTTGGAAGCTCTTTTGATGATGAAGATTAAAATTACATATGTTTACTGTAGGTTACGGCTGTGCTAGGCTGTTCCTGCTGGAAGGCTCCGATTTCTTAGAACAAATTGCTTTGAGAGTCGGGGCCTTTCTTTATGCCTTCTTACACAGCCGGGGATCCCTGCAGTCAACATATGAGAGATTATTGGAGATGGTTTATTAGCTTCTGGTCCATTGGACCAGAAGTGGGTGATGCCTAAGTGATATCATTTGCTATACTCTGCACTGTTTTTTCAAAGAATGAGCGCCTTAATGCAATCTTAATACAGCACACCGGATCATTACACCGTTTTTTTATATTTCATAATATACTCTTTGTAAACAAACAAAAACAGGAGAAGTATATATGCCTGAAATTACACATAGAAAAAAGCGACTGTCATCCTTTAAACTGATCGTTTTGGGCTTTGCCGGGGTTATTCTGCTCGGAGCACTGATATTGATGCTGCCGTTTTCATCGACTGCCGGAGTTGTTACGCCGTTTCACGAGGCGCTGTTCACATCGACCTCGGCCGTTTGCGTTACGGGGCTGGTTGTGCAGGATACGGGCAGTTATTGGTCCGCTTTCGGGCAGACGGTAATACTGCTGATGATCCAGATAGGCGGGCTCGGTGTTGTGACAGTTGCGGCATTTTTCGCTATGCTGTCCGGCAGAAAAATATCGCTGATGCAGCGCAGTACCATGCAGGACGCCATCTCTGCCCCGAAGGTCGGCGGGATCGTCCGCCTGACCCGCTTTATTGTACGGGGAACTTTTTTGATCGAGCTTATCGGAATGATCGTCATGCTGCCGACATTTTGCGGAAACTTCGGTATTAAGGGAATTTGGATGGCGGCATTTCATTCGATTTCCGCCTTTTGCAACGCCGGCTTTGACATACTTGGCACCGCAGAAAACAAATACCCGTCTCTTACGGGATACATCGGAGAGCCTACAATAAACATTGCAATTATGCTTTTAATTATTGTGGGCGGTATTGGATTTTTGACCTGGGACGATATTTACACAAACAAGTGGCATTTCAAAAAATACCGTATGCAAAGTAAGGTCATATTGGTAACAACAACAATCCTCATTATCGCTCCCGCAGTATTCTTTTTCTTCTGCGATTTTACGGGGCTGCCGCTCGCCGAAAGGATTCTTGCGTCGCTTTTTCAGTCTGTCACACCGAGAACCGCCGGTTTCAATACCGCCGATCTTCCCGCTATGACCGGTTCCTCTAAGGCAATTATGATTCTGCTGATGCTCGTCGGCGGATCGCCCGGCTCCACGGCAGGCGGTATGAAAACGACTACGCTTGCCGTTCTGATTCTGAGTGCATTCTCCGTCTGTCGCAAAAAGGACGATGCCGAAGTCTGCGGCAGGCGTATTGACGGTTCGGCAGTGAAAAACGCCGCAACCGTTGCCGTAATGTATTTCCTGCTGTTTTTTGTCGGCGGCATTGTTATCAGCACGGCAGAAGGTCTGCCGCTTAGCACCTGCCTTTACGAAACGGCGTCCGCTGTCGGAACGGTCGGGCTTACCCTTGGAATCACACCGCAGCTCGGTGTTCTTTCTCAGCTTATTTTGATCGTCTTGATGTATCTCGGCAGAGTCGGCGGACTTACCCTGATTTATGCGGCGATTTCCAACAAAAATCAGAGCGGAGCAAAGCTGCCGCTCGAAAAAATCACAGTCGGATAAAGGAGTTACTATATTATGAAAAACATATTGTTAATAGGTCTCGGCAGATTCGGTAGGCATATTGCTTTGCAGCTGAATAAGCTCGGACACGAGGTAATGGCGGTAGACAGCAACGAAGAAAGAGTCAATGAGATTCTGCCGATCGTCACCAACGCGCAGATCGGCGACAGCACAAACACGGGGTTTTTAAAGTCGCTCGGCATCGGAAACTTTGATGTGTGCATCGTCACCATCGGCGGAAATTTTCAAAACTCGCTGGAAACCACTTCTTTGCTGAAAGAACTCGGCGCAAAATTAGTTGTGTCCCGCGCCGAGCGTGATGTGCAGGAAAAATTTCTTCTGCGCAACGGAGCGGACGAGGTCGTTTACCCGGAAAAACAGGTAGCAAATTGGGCTGCTATTCGGTACACCGCCGATCATATTCGGGATTACATTGAGGTTGATGATGCTCATGCCATTTTTGAAGTAGAGGTGCCGGAGGAATGGATCGGCAAAACCGTCGGAGAACTGGATATCCGCAGAAAATACAGCATCAATATTATGGCAACCAAGGAGAACGGAAAAATCAATATGGCAGTTTCACCGGAAACCGTTCTTACGGACAATATCACTCTTTTGGTTCTCGGTGCTTACAAAGAACTGCAAAAGTGTTTTCGCATTTAACAGAGGTGAATGAGGATGGCTGAGCTATTGCTGATCGTCAGTCTGCTTGGCATATTTGCTTTCGGATTTTATATCATGTGCAGGCTGGATCGATTTCTTGAAGAAAACAGAAAAGCACTGTTAAAGGAAAACGAATCCCGTGAGCCTTCCGAAATTCTGTTGCCGCAGGGACTGTCCGAAAGTGAAATATTATGTGCGATCCGCCGTTTTCGTGAAACGCACGGAAATGTCGATATTATTCTTTCCGACGGGAAAGAAGATGAGTATTAGTTTGCGGTATATTATTTCACGATTTTGATGTATAATAAAGCAAAAGGACGGTGAACCGGATGAGAACACAAACCGAGCAGTCAAAAAAAGGCGCAGACGAGCATATCCTTGTCTGCCTATCTTCTTCGCCGTCCAATGCAAGGATCATACACACCGCCGCAAAGATGGCTAAGGTCCTTCATGCAAGATTTACCGCCATCTATGTGCAGACGGATGCGGTCATAAATGATGAGGATCAGTCCCGACTTTCGCAGAACATACAGCTCGCACAAAGGCTCGGCGCCGAGATCGTTATGACGCACGGCGAGGATGTACCGCTGCAGATCTCGGAATATGTCCGACTTTCCGATGTCACAAAAATCGTGATCGGGCAAAGCAGTGCCAGACGCAGAGGGCTGTTCGGAAGACCGACTCTCACCGAAAAGCTGATCGCCTCCGCCCCTGATGTTGACATTCATATTATTCCCGATGCGCTGAACTATACAAAGCCGCACAGACGCCGTTTGTTCCTTGGTGCAGAGATACCGTCGTTGCGGGATATTGCCATAACCGTCCTGGCGCTTGCCGTATGCACGGCGATCGGGTTTCTGTTCGATCATCTCGGCTTTCCCGATACCAATATCGTTACGGTATACATCCTCGGTGTGCTGATGATCTCCGTTTTGACCAAAGGATACCTTTGCAGTATGGCAGGCTCACTTCTAAGTGTTGTATTGTTCGGATTTTTCCTTACCGAACCCAGGTTGTCCTTTCAGACCTATGCCGTAGGCTATCCCGTTACCTTTGCAGTCATGCTGGCGTCTTCCGTTCTCACCGGCACGCTTGCCTCGAAGCTGAAAGATCATGCAAGGCTCTCGGCTCGCTCCGCGTTTCGTGTGCAGGTGCTGTTTGACACTGACCGTCTGCTGCAAAAAGCAAAAAGCAACGATGATGTTTTAAGCGTGACCTGTATGCAGATCTCGCGGCTGCTTGACCGCAGTATTGTTGCCTATACGAAAGGCGAAAACGGAATGTTGTCCGGGCGGCTGTATGCCGAAAAAAAGGATACACACGCTGAAAAGCTGCTAAGCGATGCAGAGCGGCAGACCGCAGAATGGGTGCTTCAAAACGGCCGCCGTGCAGGAGCAACGACAGCACAGTTTGGCAAATCCGAATGTCTTTATCTTGCGATCCGTGCAGGCGGCAGAGTATACGGTGTAATCGGGATACCGATGAGACCCGAAAAGCCCGATTCGTTTGAGAGCAGCATCGTGCTGTCGGTCGTGAACGAATGTGCGCTGGCAATGGATAATGCTCACAACGCAGCCGAAAAGGAACGGGCGGCAGATCTTGCAAAAAGCGAGCAGCTGCGCGCCGACCTTTTGCGGTCGATCTCACACGATCTGCGCACGCCGCTTTGCTCCGTTTCGGGTAATGCGGACACGCTTTTGCATAACGGGGGCTGCCTGGACGAAGCAACCAAGCAGCAGATCTATAAAGATATCTATGATGATTCCGAATGGCTGATCGGCGTGGTGGAAAATCTGCTGTATGTTACACGGCTGAATGACGGACGCCTGAAGCTGGAGCTTACCGACCAGCTTGTAGACGAAGTGGTCAACGAAGCCGTTTCGCATTTGAAGAAAAAATCCGTCGGACACAAGGTGACGGTAAGGTGCGACGATTTGATCCTTGCCCGTATGGACGCACAGCTTATCGTGCAGGTCATTGTCAACCTTATTGATAATGCTTTGAAATATACCGAACAAGGCTCCGAGATCTGCGTAAGTGCCGAAAAACAGGGCGGGGATGCCGTGATCCGAGTCACCGATAACGGAAACGGAATTGCAGACGATATGAAACCGCATATTTTTGAAATGTTTTACACCGGGAAAAATACCGTCGCAGACAGCCGCAGAAGCTTCGGGATCGGGCTTACCTTGTGTAAATCTATCGTAGAGCTGCACGGCGGAACGCTGACGCTTACAGATAACGTACCGCACGGCTGCATATTTACCTTTACTTTACCGCTCAGCGAGGTGACTCTGAATGAATAAACCCCTTGTACTCGTCGTGGAGGACGACCGTCCCGTCCGCAATCTGATCGTAACAACATTAAAGGCGCACGATTACCGCTACCTGACCGCGGAGAACGGACACGGTGCCATTATGGAGGCAACCTCCCATAATCCGGATATCGTTCTGCTGGATCTGGGTCTGCCGGATATCGAAGGCACGCAGGTAATCGAAAATATTCGCTCATGGTCAAATATGCCCATTATTGTGATCAGTGCGCGCAGCGAGGATAAAGACAAAATCACGGCGCTGGATGCCGGGGCGGACGACTATCTGACAAAGCCCTTTTCTGTAGAGGAACTTTTGGCACGCCTTCGGGTCACGCAAAGACGGCTGCTGCTTCTTCAGGCAAGCGGCGATGCCGATTCACCCGTTTTCCAAAACGGCAAGCTTAAAATTGATTATGCCGCCGGCTGCGCTTATCTAAATGGGGAGGAATTGCACCTGACCCCGATTGAATACAAGCTTTTGTGTCTGCTCTCTCATAATGTCGGAAAGGTGCTGACGCACACCTATATCACGCAGCAGATTTGGGGCAGCAGCTGGGAAAACGATATTGCTTCCCTGAGAGTATTTATGGCGACACTGCGCAAAAAGCTGGAGCCGCAAAAGGACAGTCCGCAATACATTCAGACGCATATCGGCGTCGGTTACCGTATGCTGCGGGTAGACTGAGAAAAGCGAGGAAACAAGGAATTGAAGGGCTGAATATCGCTTGGTACGGAATCATTATCACCTGCGGTATGGTGCTTGGCTTTGCTTTGGCGATATACCGATGCAGAAAAACCGGCATCAACAAGGAGCATATATACGATCTTGCTCTTTGGCTGATCCACGTATGCATTATTTGTGCAAGAGCCTACTATGTGATTTTCGAATGGGATAATTACAAAAACGACCTGCTTTCTGTTTTTGAAATTAACCGAGGGGGCCTTGCCATTTACGGCGGAGTGCTCGGAGGTGCGCAGTCGCATTGATTTACTGTAAAGTAAAACGGATTTCCTTTTGGTCACTTGCCGATACCCTGATGCCGAGCCTTGTGCTTGGGCAAGCTATCGGGTGTTGGGGGAATTTTGTAAATCAAGTGGCATATGGGAACCAAATTGCAAATCCTTCGCTCTGCTTTTTCCCTTACGGCGTTTACATAGAAGAAATCGGCCAATGGCGGCAGGCAACCTTTTTCTACGAATCCGCATTAAATTTAGCTTTACTCACCGCCATGCTGATATGCTGCCCGCATTTCAGGCGAAAAGGCTATCTTCTTCCGTTTTATATGATCGGGTACGGAACGATACGGCTTTTTGTGGAGGGGCTGCGCTCCGACAGCCTTTATCTCCTTCCGGGTATCCGTGTATCACAGGTGCTGTCCGGCTGCCTGATTATTCTCGGTATCGTTATACTTTTTATCATCCGTAAAAGACAGGCGGTGCGGCAATGAGAAAAGAGTGGACTTTGTTTCTCACCTTTCTTAAAATCGGCGCCTTTACCTTCGGCGGCGGATACGGAATGGTTTCCCTTGTAAGAGAAACAGTCATTTCAAACGGCTGGCTAACGGAAAGCGAATTCTTAAATTTCATTGCCGTTTCGGAATCGACACCCGGTCCGCTTGCTCCGGATCCTAAATTCATTTTGGTCTTTGCCATTCTGTGGCTGACACATTTCGGATATAAAAGAATCAAAAAAAATGCACCGTCGCCGATTATAATGATACTTTTTTCTGCCGCACTCGGCATGTTGCTTTGGGGAGTATAAAACACAGCCTGTGCCAATTAGCCGTCCGAAACCGGGCGGCTTTGCTGTTTTTACGTAAATATACTGCTCGCTATTCCAGACTGACGGATGCCGCCATTGTAGAATAAATCACTTTGCAGTAACTGTTACGCCCGCAACCTTAATCAAAAATCAAAATTTTTTCTAATCATTTTCCTGTTAGCTATAAAAAAGCACAACGCCACGGAGTTTTAAATCTCTGTGGCGTTGTGCTGCTCTCAATCGGTCACTTTTTAAAAGTATCCTTATGTGAGCCTGCCTTTATGCGGGCTTCCGGCATTTGTTTTATCAAATGGCTCTAGTTTGGCTCTATTTGTGTGCGGAGTAGTGTATATATGATATGTATTTCAAGGTAATGATTGGTAGGTGGTTAAGTGGATATTTTATTTAAAAATGATGATTTTGTATTTTCATACAGAGTTGGCGGTATATTGATGCGTAATGGTAAAATCTTGTTACAGCGCCCGAAGAATGATGATTATGCTATTATTGGCGGACATGTTGTAGCTATGGAGACAAGTATGGATTATGGAACTAATACAGAAGCTTATCGTTTGTTGAAAAAGATGTCTGATAGGGGTAGGATTAAGCTTGTTGGAAATGGACGGTCAGCACATTATGAATTGATTTAATAAACGCACAATAAACGCACGCGTGCGTTTATTGTGCATCATGTTCGATAAGTAGATGTTTTTCAAAGAAAAATATTGTATAACGATAAAACAATTAAACGACTAATTATTTATACCATTTCATCAATATTGCTTCATAGCAAATATCCAGCACATTATCATTTTGATCCATACTGAAGGATAAATTGAAAAAGACTTCCGGGTAGCGCTCATCAATATAGCAATAGCACAAATTGTATTGGCTTTCCAGACCATCATGATTATAGGCCTTATTTTTATACACTACCTCTTTTTGAGGCTCTCCATAAGCAGCAATCACTTGTTCCCTGGAATCGCCTAATTTTATACCACGCGAAGTTTCTGTGTCTGATGACATTTGATCGGGGTATTCAGTATATGCCGTACAATTTGTAGTCATAATAGAAATACGTTCTACATCTTCATAGCCGTTTCCGGCTCCATATAAGTCTACGTAATTGCTATATCCAAATCCATTAACATTAAAATCATCATAAGAGAGAGGCAAAATGGTGCTATTCTCCGTGTTTCCTGATACTTCCACCGGTGCCGGAGTTTCTGTGGAATCTTCCGTTATCACTTCTGTGGTTTCAGTGCGTTCGGTTTCTGCGTTCGTTTCACTCTGCCCGGCATCCAGTTCTGTGGCAGTAGATGCGTTTTCTGACTCTGCGACGATGGCCGTTGCTTCGCAACTATTATGATCAAATTGTAGCAGAAAATGGAGATATGGCAACTGGATTTTTCTAAGATATTTCCCATGCATGAAGTATCAAGAGTTGTAATCAGTACATTCTTAGGATTTAGATGAAAAATAGGATTTACTATGATATGATTAGTTAAGAATTATATTTAATACGAAAGAGGAATGACACATTATTATGGAATTTTTCAGTTTGTTTTCAACAGTATTTTTTAATATAGCAATTACCTTTGGACTGTTATTACTTATATACTTGTTTTTCTTTTCGGGCATTAGAGCACGTAAGGACCTGAAACCGGTTAAGTACATTTCCTACAAAAAGGATCATTTTCAGGAGAATTTTGAATTTACCTGTGAGTTTTGCAGATCCAAGGTATCTTCTGCGGATGAAAAATGTCCAACCTGTGGCGGTAATTTTGGAAAGAACAAGGAGTATCAGTTAAAGAAACGGGCCATGCATCAAAGGTATTTAGAGTATATGAAATCCCAGGAAGAAGCCATTACACAGGAAACGGAATATATAAGTACTACAATGCAGGCAATTCAAAAATATAAGCTGATACGTCATAAATACTACAATTTTGAAATCGGCGAGCCTCCGGTTTATAAACCTGCAAGTGATTATGAATTTACCTGTGAATACTGTGATAATAAGATAAGGGGAAAAAGCACAGACGAAAAGGGGTGTAGTAATTGTGGGGCTTCTTATAAAGAAAACCTGGAATTATTGGTACGCGAAGAGGAAGACCGTCTGGAAAAACGCCATTATGACGAATATATGAAACTGAAGGATCTGGAGTGGGAGCAGAATATCAGGAATGAGCGAAGAGATGCAAACATTGATGAAAAGTATGGGACACCTATCCGATTTATGGAGAAAAATGCAAAGGTTATTGCGCTGGTCATTTTGCTTGGGCTTATGATGATTTCCGTGGGAATAACAGTTTTGATTTTAAAGTTTAGGTAAAACAGGATGAGTATATCTGACGTGAAGGGAGATCACATGGACATTCTATTTAAAAACGATGATTTTGTATTTTCCTACAGGGTTGGCGGTATATTGATCCATAATGAAAAGATCCTGTTGCAACGTCCGAAAAATGATGACTATGCTATCATCGGCGGGCATGTTGCTGCTATGGAGACCAGCATGGAAACGCTGAAACGGGAGTTTGAAGAAGAACTTCACGCTGAGATAGAGGTAGATAATCTGCTGGCTATAGGCGAAATTTATTTTCCATGGGGAAAGAGACCCTGCCACCAGATCTGCTTATATTATAATGTTCATTTACTGGACGATAGTATTCCTATGGATGGGGTGTTTCATGGATATGATGAATTGGATCATGAGAGAATCAATCTGGATTTCTGCTGGATTCCGCTGGAGGAACTAAGGAAGGACACGAAGGTATATCCATTGGAACTGATACCTTACATACTTGAGCAGAGAAAAGAAACGGTACATTTTGTTTCAAGGCAGATTTAATTGAGAGGGCAAGGAAAGAAAATGCTGGAAGTAAAATTTTATGACTCAGTGGATGATTCCCTGTTGAAGTTTGCGGTGATCGTCTCACAGAGCAATGGCAAATGGGTATTTTGCAAGCATAAAGAAAGAGACACCTATGAAGTTCCGGGTGGACATAGAGAAGCCGGTGAAAGCATTCTTGAAACGGCGAAAAGAGAATTGCAGGAAGAAACCGGTGCAATCAGGTTCGATATGAAGCCCCTGTGTGTATACTCTGTAACCGGGAAGACCAGAGTAAATGATACGGGAGAAGAATCCTTTGGGCTGCTTTGCTATGCGGAGATAACAGAATTTGCGACAGAACTGCATAGCGAGATGGAGAAGATAGTACTCTTGGACGAACTGCCGGAGGAGTGGACGTATCCGTTGATACAGCCGAAATTGATAGAGAAATATTTGCAGATGAAAGATACTATTGATTTTCGCCTGCGTGCTTGATAGAATGTAGGTGTAATGAAAGTTTACCGCTGACCGATATGCGGGATATAAATGGTTGGGTCGAAAGTGTAGTCCTTCGCCGTGAGGCGGGGGACTTTTTATATTGAAGTATATAAAGAAATTCCTGTTAAGGTTATACCTTGAATTAAGATAATCAAGTGAATTATAATGATTTTAGTTAAAAAATAAATTTTGCTACATTTAGGAGGTCCCCATGCTATTTATAGAATACCCCAAATGTTCCACCTGTCAAAAGGCAAAAAAGTGGCTGGAGGAACATAATATCACCTATACAGATCGTCACATTGTAGAGGACAACCCCACCTACGAAGAATTAAAAGAATGGCAGAGCAGAAGTGGGCTGCCGTTAAAGAAATTCTTCAATACCAGTGGGTTGTTATATAAGAACATGCAGTTGAAGGACAAGCTTCCGAACATGACGGAAGAGGAACAACTTCGGCTGCTGTCCACGGACGGAATGCTGGTAAAGCGGCCGTTTGTCGTGGACGGGGATCTGGTGTTGACCGGATTCCGGGAAGCAGAATGGAAGGAAAAATTAATTTAGTACAAGGAGGACGAATATGAGCAGAGTAAATTTTGGAGCAAAGCCGGTAATGTATCCCATGCCGGTGCTGATCATTGCAACGTATGACGAAAATGGAGTACCCGATGCCATGAACGCAGCATGGGGAATCATTACGGACATGAATGAGATATCCATCAGTATGTCAGAGCATAAGACCACGGAGAATCTGGCAAAGACCGGAGCATTTACCGTAAGTATCGGAACCGAAGATACCGTGGTAGCCTGCGACTATGTGGGCATGGAATCTGCGAAGAAAGTACCTGATAAATTCTCAAAGTCCGGTTTCCATGCAGCCAAGAGTGATTTTGTCAATGCACCGTTGATCGATGAACTTCCCATGGCGCTGGAATGTAAGGTGAAAAGTTTTGAAGACGGCATTCTGGTGGGCGATATCGTCAACGTCAATGCGGACGAAAGCATCCTGACGGATGGCAAGATCGATCCGAAGAAATTGAAGCCAATCAGCTATGATCCTGTGAATAATACTTATCTTGCAATGGGAGATAAAGTAGGAAATGCTTTTAAAGACGGTTTGAAATTGAAATAGTAAGATCAAAGAACGCAGGAGGTTTAACCCTCCTGCGTCCCCATCTCATCGGTGGTAGAGCGGATATGTTCTACTGCCGTTTTTACTTGTTCTGCATAATCCAGATTGTTCTGGCTCATGGTGTGCACCTGCTCGGCATTGGCGGTAACTTCTTCAGTTACAGCGGACAGCTGGGAGATGTTTTCCATAATCTTATTATTGGATTCTGACAATCCCAGAATGTGGTGATTTACTTCTTCCACCTGGGAAGCCAGTGCTTCCATATTTTTGTTCAGCTGTTCGAAAGTCTCGGAAGCAGCCAGGATCTTTTCGCCCTGCTGTTCGGTAGCTTCAATGGAGCCGCTGATCGTGTTGACTACCATGTTGGCATTGGCATTCAGCTCATTGGTGATCTTCGTAATCTCTTCGGTAAAGCTCTTGGTCTGTTCTGCCAACTGCCGGATTTGCTGGGCAACAACGGCGAAACCGCGTCCGGCCTCCCCGGCACGGGCACTTTCAATGGAAGCGTTCAATGCCAGAAGATTGGTCTGACCGGAGATTGCCATGATGCTTCCAGCGATCTCTTCCACTTCTTTCGTCTTTTCCTGTAACTTTTCCATGGCATCCGTGACGGAATGGTTGGTATCTTTGATCATAGAGGACTGTTGTTTTAAGTCTTCCATGGCAGCCATGTTTTTACGGATACTTTCGTTGGAATCCTCGGCAATCTGAACCATCTGTTCGGAAATGTGACCGGTCTGCTCGATAGCACGCTGAATCGTGCCGGTCATCTGGTTTTGTTCTTCAATACTGGTGGCGGTCATATTGGTAGCATCGGAGATTTCCTGCATGCTGTTGGCAACGGATTCCGTCGTCTGTACCAGCTGGTTCATAAGATCTGTGGTTTTGGTGGTCTCCTGATGTACGGTCTGGGATACGTCCAGAATATTATCCAGTACTTCTTTTACATGGTTATGTTCTTCCCGGGAAGAACCGATGGCGTCATTATTAAAAAGTATTGTGATCTTACCGGTCTCCAGAATAATAATTCCGATCAGGAATACCAGCAGGGTAGAGCAGACTGCATTCACATCCTGACCGTAGATTCCCTTCGCAGCTTGAACGATCATGACGATCAGGTAGAGCACGAATAATCCCAAAGCGGTTTTCTTCAGAGATTTTTTCTCATAATAAGGAATCTGTAATATGAAAATGGCGATCAGCGCATAGTGAATGAAACTTGCATCTGTCTGCAGACCGACCAGCAGATACTCAATGCCGATCTCGATGGTAGCGAAGACTTTTAATAGTCGTGTCGCTTTATTTCGAAGGTGTGTCACGACATTTACCACACAGAAAACGGCAATCAGAATGGTATTTGCGTATGTAACAATGGGTGCAATGTTGTGATTTGCCAGTTTTAACCACAGATAAAATAGGAACACGATCGTCAAAAGCGAAGAAGCGATAATATAGAACCGGTTCATTCTAATATTGCGTTCCGCGGTATCCGTATAACGATATTTATTATTTTCTTTTATATTCATATTCATAAGTTCCCTCCCTATTTTTATTGATGCTATTTTAAGTGTAACTGCTTTCGTCAATTTTTTCTACATTTTTATTCCATTTTTGAAAATTTTTTTGAAAAAAATCATGGAAATAAAAAATGCAAATTGATACTGATTTTCAATACCAAATGCGCTATAATACTTCTGTTACAATACAGAACATTAAAATGTTGAGATACGAAAGGATACAGAAGTGTTATGACACTGAAAGAATTGGAAATCGGTAAAAGCGCCGTGATCGAAACCGTCGGTGGTTCCGGAGAACTCAGACAGCATTTCCTGGATATGGGTATGATCCCGGGAGCGGAGGTGACGGTGGTAAAGCTGGCTCCGATGGGTGACCCCATGGAATTGCAGGTGCACGGCTATGAACTAACGTTGCGTTTGGCGGAAGCGGATCAGATCGAGATCGCACCTATATCGAAGAGAACAAGAGAACATAAAGGGCTGGACCGGGTGACGGATGCGGAGCACCCGGGATTAGGTGAGGATGGAAAATACCATTCGAAAAAAGATGAGAATCCTTTGCCGGAAGGAACGACATTAACGTTCGCCCTGGCGGGAAATCAGAACTGCGGCAAGACTACACTGTTCAATCAGCTCACCGGTTCGAATCAGCATGTGGGAAATTTCCCCGGAGTTACCGTAGACCGTAAGGACGGTTCCATCAAAGGGTATCCGGATACTTTGGTGACAGACCTGCCCGGTATTTATTCCATGTCCCCTTACAGCAGTGAAGAGATCGTATCCCGTAATTTTATCCTGTATGAGAAACCCAGAGCTATCATTAATATCGTGGATGCGACGAATATCGAGCGTAATCTGTATCTGACCATGCAGTTGTTGGAAATGAACATTCCCATGGTCGTAGCCCTGAACATGATGGATGAAGTCACCGGCAATCACGGTTCCATCGATGTGAATGCCATGGAGGCATTCCTGGGAGTACCCGTAATCCCCATTTCTGCTGCGAAAAACGAAGGTGTGGACGAACTGATCCGCCATGCAGTCCATGTCGCAAAATATCAGGAACGGCCGCTGCGGCAGGATTTCTGCGATAAAAACGATCATGATGGTTCCGTACACCGCTGCATCCATGCGGTGGGGCATCTGATCGAGGATCATGCGGAAGCAGCAAAAATACCTCTTCGATTTGCAGCAACGAAAGCTATCGAGGGAGATCATCTGATTCTGGGAAAATTGCGTCTGGATGAAAATGAGCAGGAAATGCTGGAACATATTGTCTGCCAGATGGAGACAGAGCGTGGTGTGGACCGGAGTGCGGCTATCGCGGACATGCGGTTTGATTTTATCGAGAGATTATGTGAACAGACGGTAGTAAAGCCGAAGGAAAGCAAAGAACGGATCCGCAGTGAGAAGATCGATCGGATCCTTACCGGAAAATATACGGCAATCCCTTGTTTTATTGTGATCATGATATTGGTGTTTTATTTGACATTTAATGTGATCGGAGCCTGGCTGCAAGGGCTTTTGGAACTGGGAATCGGCAGACTGACAGAACTTGCGGATGCAGCCATGACAGCGGCCCATGTCAACAGTGCAGTACAAAGTCTTGTGATCGACGGTATTTTTACCGGGGTGGGCAGCGTATTGAGTTTCCTGCCTATTGTGGTGACCTTGTTTTTCTTCCTTTCACTTATGGAAGACAGCGGTTATATCGCCCGTGTGGCATTCGTGATGGATAAGTTGCTTCGAAAGATCGGTCTGTCCGGACGAAGTATTGTGCCGATGCTGATTGGTTTCGGATGTACGGTACCGGCAGTCATGGCCACGAGAACACTGACCAGTGAGAGAGACCGTAAGATGACGATCCTGCTGACACCGTTTATGAGCTGTTCTGCAAAATTACCGATTTATTCGTTCTTCGTGAGCGTATTTTTCCCGGGAAAGGGTGGACTGATCATGTCGGCATTGTATCTGTTTGGTATCCTTATGGGAATTCTGGTAGCATTTTTATATCGGGGCACATTGTTCCAGGGAGAGCCGGTGCCGTTCGTAATGGAACTGCCTAATTATCGTCTGCCCGGAGCGAAAAATGTAGGACAGTTGTTGTGGGAAAAGGCGAAAGATTTTTTACAGAAGGCATTTACTGTGATCTTCATTGCAACGATTGTAGTATGGTTTTTACAGAGTTTTGATCTGAAACTGAATCTGGTAGAGAATTCAGCCAACAGTATGCTGGCAATGCTATCAGGTCTGTTGGTTCCGGTGTTCCGGCCGCTGGGATTGGGAGACTGGCGGATCTGTACCTCTCTGATCAGTGGATTCATGGCAAAAGAAAGTGTGGTAGCAACCCTGGAAGTATTGTTCGGCAGCAGTATTGCCACGGTACTTACCCCGTTGGCAGCCGCTACATTACTGGTATTCAGCCTGCTGTATACGCCCTGCGTGGCAGCCATCGCTTCTGTACGCAGAGAACTGGGTGGAAAATGGGCCATTGCCGTGGTACTCTGGCAGTGTTTTGTGGCATGGGTGGCAGCCTTTTTGGTACATGGAATCGGAATGCTTCTGGGATGAAGATTCCTCGATAAGCGAATATTGGATAGAAGTGTGGGAGTGCGCAGCACGAAACAATTCGTAGGAATTAAAGGTGGGGCTTTTGCCCCCGACATCCATATATAATAGAAAACCTGCAGGGGATTATTCCTCCTGCAGGTATTTTATTACGCATTTCAATTCCGGTGAGATCCATTTGTTCCTATGATATAAAAGCTGCCGCCAGATATCCGGATGAATCTCTGTCATGGGGAGACTGACGAGATTTCCTTTTGCCAGATCCTCTGCAATCACGAACTCCGGCAGATAGGAGATACCGAGACCCTGACACAGAAGATTGCGGATCAGCTGGGTATCACCCACTTCCATGATGGGCACTGTCTCCTTACCGTTTTGGGAGAGCAGATCATCCAGAGCAGCCCGGTAACTCATGTTTTTCTCTGTGAGGATCAGCGGATATTGCAGAATCTGTTCCAGGGTGATCTGAGTCTGTCTGGCTAAGGGGTGACCGGCACCGGTGACGAAGTGAATATCTACCGGAGCTTCGAAAGCGGTCACATAATTGTGATTAAAAATACGGCGGTCCAGTGTGTATACAATATCGACCTGATTCTGTCCCAGCATCTGGAACATTTCGTCAGTACTGGTAGCAATGATCTTCAGGCGGATGCCTGGATATTTTTCATGAAAATCCTTGAAGCGGCTGTGAAATTCCCAGCTGGCCAGAGATTCTGCAATGGCAATGCGCACCAGTCCTTCGGGAGCGGTATTACCGCAGATGTGGGTGGCTTCCGCAGCAAGCCGCAGAATCTGTTGGGCCAGGGGTAACAGCTTCTCCCCTTCGTTGGTCAGGGTTACGGTATGCCCGATCCGTTCAAACAGAGGGATGGACAGCTCCTTTTCCAATTGTTTGATCTGAAAGGATACGGTGGACTGGGTATAACCCAGACGTCCGGCCGCCAGCGTAAAACTTTTCAGCTCATTTACCATAACAAAGGTTTCCAGATTTTTAACATCCATGGGGTAGATACACTTTCTGAATTGTAAATTTAATTCCTCGATCAATATAATGAAAATAATTTGTTTTTCAAATATTTAAGAAAATTATATAATGAAAAAATAGGGCTGTCAATGTGAAAAGATGGCGAAAATATGGGAAAACAGCAAAAATATATGTCGTATCCCATGTTTAGAATAAGTAGTTTTGGGAAGGATCATGGGTATGGAAAACAGAGAAAGACTGGGGAGTCGTTTGGGATTTATCATGCTGTCGGCGGGGTGCGCCATCGGCTGCGGAAATGTGTGGAAATTCCCCTGGATGTGCGGGCAGAACGGTGGCGGAAGCTTCATGCTGATCTACGTGATCTGCCTGATCGTGCTGGGCCTGCCCACCATGATCATGGAATTCTCCGTGGGGCGTGCGGCGCAGACGAGTCCACTTTATATGTATCGGAAATTATCCGGCGGCAGGGGCAAATGGAATCTGTGGGGCATCGTCTGTCTCATCGGAAACATTGCGCTGATCGCTTTCTATGCGGTGGTGTCCGGATGGATCCTCTATTATTTTGTAAAATTTCTGACAGGGCAGAATCAGGATTTCGGATTTGAAAAAATGATTACGACGCCCTCGGTGAATGTGACATATCTGTTGTTCACCTTACTGATCGCTTTTGTCATTTTAAGCTTCCATCTGCAGGGTGGGCTGGAACGTATTACCAAATATATGATGTCAGCCTTGATCGTGCTGATGTTGGTGCTGGCGGTGCACAGCTTTACACTTCCGGGAGCAGGAGAGGGATTGAGCTTCTATCTGATCCCTCATTTTTCCAAAATCACCGGTTCTGTGGTGGTGGGCGCCATGAATCAGGCATTTTTCACCTTGTCCGTGGGAATGGGCGGTATGGCGATCTTCGGAAGTTATATCGGCAAGGACCGTTCTCTCATGGGGGAGTCTATCCATATTATTATCCTGGATACACTGGTGGCAGTGATTGCCGGTATCATTATATTTCCGGCATGCTTTACTTATGATGTGGAAGTGACGGCGGGTCCCAGCCTTCTGTTCGATACTATGGCGACAGTATTTAACAACATGGCAGGCGGCAGATGGTGGGGAACCTTATTTTTCCTGTTCATGGTGTTCGCAGCCATGTCCACAGTGCTGGGCGTGTGTGAAAATATTCTGGCCATGGTCCGGGAACTGACCGGATGGTCGAGACCGGTAGGATGTATCGTCTGCGGTGTGGGAACGTTTCTGTTGGCATTGACAACGGCGTTGGGCTTCAGCGTGATCCATTTTCAGCCCTTTGCGGCGGGAACGACCTGGCTGGACTTCTGGGATTTCCTGGTGTCCAACAATATTATGCCCATAGGTTCGATCCTGCTGGCAGTATTTTGCTGTTATAAGGTCGGTTGGGGCTGGGACAAATTCCTGGAGGAAGCAAATGCCGGAAAAGGCTTAAAGGTGCAGCCGTGGATGAAGCCGGTGTTCAAATATTTTGTGCCGGCGGCAGTACTGTTCATCTATGTGTACGGAATGGTAAATTTTGCATGGAAATAAAGTAAATAAAAATAGGCGGGCGGCGGAGTGAAAAGCTCCGCCGTTTTTCGTTGCATTGAAATGAAAAAATGGGTAGTATAAAGAATAGAAGAGCAGAGAAATCAGGAGGCATCTATGACAGAGCAGGAGATCCGGACGATATTACGCAGACAAAGAGAATATTTTGCTACAGGAGCTACGCTTTCCCGGGAATTCCGGGCAAAACAGCTGGGAAAGTTAAAGGCATCCCTGCAGTGCCATGAAACAGAATTGAACGATGCACTGCGACAGGATCTGGGGAAAAGCCGGATGGAGAGCTATATGTGCGAGATCGGACTGACGCTCTCGGAGCTGACCTGGATGCAGAAACATCTGCGGGGGCTGATGCAGGAAAAGAGAGTGCCGACACCGTTATCACAGTTCGCAGCGAGGAGCTTCCGGTCTCCGTCACCCTATGGCACCGTGCTGATCATGAGCCCCTGGAATTACCCGGTGTTACTGACACTGGATCCGCTGATCGATGCTATTGCCGCAGGGAATACCGCAGTGGTAAAACCCAGTGCCTATGCTCCGGCGACGGCAGCTGTGCTGAAAAATATTCTGGAAGAATGTTTTCCGATAGAATACGTGGCTGTGATCACCGGCGGCAGAACGGAGAATCAGGCATTATTGCAGCAGCGGTTTGATATGATATTTTTCACCGGAGGCAAGATCGTGGGACGGGAGGTGCTTAGAAGTGCTGCGGAATATTTGACCCCGGTGACGCTGGAGCTGGGCGGGAAAAGTCCCTGTATCGTGGATGCTACGGCGAAGCTTCCGCTGGCGGCGAGGAGGATCGTATTCGGAAAATATCTAAACTGCGGGCGGTCCTGCGTGGTTTCATATTAAGTGCTGTGTGATGTCAGGATCCGCGACCGATTGGTGGAAGCCATCCGGGCGGAGATCGCGAGGCAGTTTGGAGAAGATCCCCTGCAAAATCCGGATTATGGAAAAATCATCAACGAAAAGCATTTTCACAGACTGCTTGGGCTGATGGATGCGGAAAAGACCGTCTGCGGCGGGCAGTATGACGAAAAGACTTTGCGGATTGCTCCCACAGTGATGACGGATGTGGACTGGGCGGATGCCGTGATGGGAGAAGAAATCTTCGGACCGATCCTGCCGGTGCTGACGTATAATGCACATGATGCAGAGAAAGGTGTTGCACAAAATGATTTTTGCAGGGATGCTTCCGGGACGCATGCAGCCACGGGAGACTTTGTGGATTGGGCGATTCGCTGCATAGAGGAACATCCCCATCCGTTGGCGTTGTATTTCTTCAGTGAAGATAAAAAAGCCCAGAGACGGATCCTGGATCACTGCCATTTTGGCGGCGGCTGCATCAACGACACCATCATTCATCTCGCCACCAGCGCCATGCCCTTCGGCGGCGTAGGTGAGAGCGGCATGGGTGGGTATCACGGCCGCGCCGGATTCGAGATCTTCAGCCATTATCGGAGTATTGTGGACAAAAAGACATGGATGGATCTGCCGATACGGTACCAGAGGTATGATGAGATGAAAGAGAAGATGTTACGGAGATTTTTGAAGTAACGTCATCCTAAAATAGAAGTTATGTCCTGAAAAGTGTAAGATAACATTGGATTACGTCCTGAAAGGTGTAGCGTATAGTTCATATTACGTCTTGAAAAATGTAATGGCAGGGTATTTGTGGGAAATAATATCGAAATCGAGAAGGAAAGAAGGTAATCACATGAACTTTAACAAACAAAAATGCATTACGGCAGTGATTTTGCTGTTGGTCGCTATTCTATCCATAACCGTTATCGGAAAATACGCCTCCGCCCCGGAAAATCACCAGAAAACCATAGCCTCTCTGGATGAGAAAAAACAAACGGTCATGGAGCTGACGGCGGCATCCACGGTGACTTCGGCGTTGATCACCCTGCTTCCGGGCGACACGGCAACACCCATCGCGGAGAAAATGGCAGATGTCAGCGGATATCTGCTGGTGGTTCTCTGCGCTATCTATCTGGAAAAATATCTCGTGACGATTACCGGCTATGTGGCATTTACTTACCTGATTCCGATTGCCTGTGGCTTGTGGATATTCAACCTGATTTTTGCAAATGCCACCTTGCGAAAACTGGCAACAAAACTGGTGGTGTTTGGCTTGGCAATCTCCTTCGTGGTTCCGGCCAGTGTGAAGATCTCCGACCTCATCGGTGACACCTATCAGGCCCAGATCGAAGCTACCATTGAGGATGCCAGGAACACACAGAATATACTGGAAAACAGTGGCGTGGTGGATGACACTAATGCGACGGAAACAACCGGAATCGGAACAACAGAAGTTCCTGGAACTGTTACAGGTAACGTGCAGGAGAAGGACAACAGCACGTCCGGCTCTGTTGCTAATATCTTTGATTGGGCAAAGGATGCTATTTCCGGCGCTAAAGATTCGGTGGCAAATGTCGTGGAAAATGTGACGATTTCTACTGAAGAACTGGTACAGAAGGTGGAAAATTCCCTGAATCACTTTATCGAGGCGGTTGCCGTGATGATCATTACTTCCTGCGTGATCCCGATGCTGGTACTGTTGCTGTTCTTTTGGATGGTGAAGATCGTGCTGGATGTGGACCTGAGTGGAGCGAAGATCAAGGGGATGCTGCCGGAGCGGAAGGAATAGATTGTAGGAAAGAGGGGAAGAACATGGAATACCTTGCACACATTGATGGGGACAGAGAGCAATCAGTAAAAGAACATTTACAGGGAACCGCAGAGCTTGCAGAAAAATTTGCTGCAAAATTCAGGAAAGCGGACTGGGGATATTGTTGTGGGATGTTACATGACATTGGAAAATATTCCGCGGAATTTCAAAAGAAGATCAAAGAAAATCTGGATATCCGGGTGGATCATTCCACTGCCGGGGCGAAGGTCTGCGAAAATTTAGATGGCTGCTATTGGCTTCTGACTTACTGCATAGCAGGGCATCATGCAGGGTTGCCGGATCTGGGACGAGAGGGATTGCCGTCCTCTTTGCTGGGGAGACTTAAGAAAAGGTTGTGCGATTACAGTGCGTATGAAAAGGAAATAGAAATCCCTCAAATTACCACACCACCCATTGCCATGAATCCGGAAAAGGATCCAAACTTTGCGCTGAGTGTATTTGTCCGCATGCTGTATTCCTGCCTGGTGGATGCCGATTTTCTGGATACAGAACAGTTTATGAACAACGGAACGGTTCAAAGGGATTCCGGAGAGAGTATGGATGTTCTTTTGGAGAAATTGCAAAATTACACAGCAAAATGGCTTATAAATCGGAATGATACTACGATTGATGGAAGACGATCTGAAATTCTCCGGAACTGTCTGGAAATGGGAAAGTCCTCCAAAGGATTGTTTCAGCTTACGGTACCCACCGGTGGTGGCAAAACTGTGGCTTCTCTGGCATTTGCGTTGCAGCATGCGGTGGAGAACCATATGGACCGTGTGATTTATGTGATTCCCTATACCAGTATTATCGAGCAGAATGCGCAGGTGTTCAGGGAAATCCTGGGTAGTGAAAATGTGTTGGAAAATCACAGCAATGTAGACTATGAGAGCTCGGAAGAGTTCAAACCCATGCAGTTGGCAGCGGAAAACTGGGATAAACCGGTGGTGGTTACCACAAATGTCCAGTTTTTTGAATCCCTGTATGCCAATAAGTCCTCCAAATGCAGGAAATTACATAATATAGTAAACAGTGTCATCATATTCGATGAAGCGCAGATGCTTCCTCCAAATTATTTGAAACCGTGCATGGCAATGATAGAAGAACTGTTGCAGCAGTATGGAACAAGTATTGTACTGTGTACGGCGACGCAGCCGGCATTACAGCAGTTTCTGCCTGAAAAGTATGTTGCCCGGGAATTATGCCCACGGAGAGAGGAACAATTTCGATTTTTTGAAAGGGTAACCTATCAGAATATTGATACCGTCACGGAAGAGGAAATGGCGGAGAAACTACAGCAGGAGTGGCATGCACTGTGTATCGTGAACACGCGAAAAAGAGCACAGCGGCTTTACGAACGGCTGCAGGGAGAGGGCGTTTATCATTTGTCTACCACTATGTATCCGGCGCATAGGAAACGGGTGCTTGCGGAGATTAGAGAACGTTTGGATGACAAAAAAGGAAAAAAATGTATCGTCATTTCGACCAGCCTCGTGGAAGCCGGAGTGGATCTGGATTTTACTTCGGTATATCGGGAACTAGCCGGTGTGGATTCCATTATTCAGGCAGCAGGACGTTGTAATCGAAATGATAAAAGAGGAAAGGAAGAGAGCATTGTCCGCATCTTCCAGT
>OGFH01000294.1_pt1 | contig 24460 bp, 14 predicted proteins | sample 1570941 | NCBI WGS metagenome assembly OGFH01 (sample SAMEA2582051, study PRJEB24529) | metagenome | biome: Human gut stool | place: China | collected 2011
GATCCGCGGAGAAGTCTATGATGTGGCTGTGGATCTGCGGGAAGGCTCCAAGACTTTCGGGCAGTGGTATGGTGTACTTTTGTCTGAGGAGAACAAGAAGCAGTTCTTTATCCCGAAGAATTTTGCACATGGTTTTCTGGTACTGTCGGATTATGCGGAATTCTGCTATAAATGTACGGATTTTTATCATCCCGATGATGAGGGCGGTATTGCCTACAATACACCGGATATCGGTGTAAAATGGCCGATTCCCGAAGGTATGGAACTGACGCTTTCCGAGAAGGATACCAAGTGGGGCACACTGGAACAGTACGTGAAGGAAAAAGAGAATGAAGGTAAGTAAGAAAACGGGTATTACCCTGTTTGTGACAGCGGCAGTGATCATGGCGGTGCTCATTGTATTCCATAAGAATCCGGGACCTGCGGCAGATCCGGGACAGGAACTGGCCAAGAAGATCATTTCCTGCGTAGTGATCGCGGCGGCATGCGCTGCTTTTATTCACTGGTATGATAAATTCACCGGACTGCCGGTGGAACTGTTCCAGAACCGTCATCTGATCTGGAAACTGGCCAAAAATGATTTCAAAAAAAGATATGCGGGATCTTATCTGGGTGCGGTATGGGCCATGGCGCAGCCGGTGGTCACGGTGGCTATGTATTACATTGTTTTTGATAAGATCATGGGTAATACGAGTACTCCCCTGCGGGAGGGTGTGGAAGTACCCTTCGTATTGTTCCTGACGGCGGGACTGGTGCCCTGGTTCTATTTCAGTGAGGCATTGAACAATGGGACAAATGCACTGCTGGAATATAATTATCTGGTGAAAAAGGTAGTATTCAAGATCAGTATCCTGCCTATCATCAAGATCATTGCAGCCACCTTTATTCATGTATTTTTTGTGTGTCTGTTGTTGATCGTGGCCGCTATCTACGGATATTATCCTACCATATATACTACACAGATCATTTATTATAGTTTCTGCCTGTTTGTTTTCGTACTGGCGCTAAGCTACACGACCTGTGCAGTAGTAGTTTTTTTCCGGGATCTGTCCCAGATCATCAGTATCGGATTGCAGATCGGCATGTGGGCCACTCCCATTCTGTGGAATCTGGATGCATTGTCCGGCAAATGGATCATGATCCTGAAGCTGAATCCGCTGGTGTATATTGTAAACGGTTATCGAAGCGCTATTTATGAGAAGGAATGGTTTTTCCAGGATTTCTTTTCCACCATGTATTTCTGGATCGTAACGGTAGTACTGTTCGGGTTGGGAGCCGTTATTTTCAAACGATTGAAGGTACATTTCGCAGACGTTCTATAATACGAATGATTGTTACGATTTCGAGAGTTCGAAGAACGGAGAAATCGTATTATAAAAAACAGAGCATAGCAAAACTTTTATAGATGAAGAACCTTGTGGGAGGAGCTGCATTACAAAACTGTTGTGGGGAAAACAGAAAGGGTGAAAGTAATTGAAGGGTGCTCGTGAAAAATTTAGAAAATTTTGGTTATGGAAGCCGGGAAAGATCCTGCTGGCCGTGGGATGCTGCGGACTACTGCTGTTGACGATGATTCCATTGTTTCGTCTGACAGTCTATGCGGTTCCGTATTATGATGATTACAATTTCGGAAGATTTGCCAGAGCTGCCATGGAGCAGGAACAGTCAAAATGGGCTGCCATTTCCGGTGCACTGGATTGCTCCAGAACGCAGTGGTATGCGTGGCAGGGAACCTATTCTTCTATTTTCTTTATGGCATTGATGCCAGCAATCTGGGGAGAACAGTATTATTTCCTCGGTCCAGTGTTCATCCTGCTTCTATTGCTGGCGGGTACCATGACATTTACCCATGTGATCCTGCGGAAAGTACTGGGCATGGAGAAGTGGACCGGCCTGGCAGCACAGGCAGTGATTACAGTGGCAGTCTTTATGTTTATTTATTCCGCACAGAGTGGCTTCTACTGGTATAACGGCGGAGTTCATTACGTGGGAATGCACGGCTTTGGATTGTTGATGTTGTCTGTGGCAATCTGCCTGGAGAGAGCAGAAGGAAGAACTGCTACCGGGCTGCTATTTACGGCCTCGGTACTGCTTTCCATGATCACGGCCGGAAGCAATTTTGTCACGGCATTGCAGGGACTCTTATCGCTGTTGACGATTCTGTTTATAAGTGTGGTAGTGGAACACCGGAAAAAGGGACTGTGGCTGTTGCCTGCTACGCTGGTATACATTATAGGATTTGGGCTGAATGTAGCGGCACCGGGCAATTCCGTGCGGGCCCGCAGCTATGTCGGCTGGGGATACAGTCCCCTGGAGTCCATCGGCAGATCTTTTCTGGAAGGAGTAAAACATCTTCCAGAGTTTACGGGATCTATTGTTCTTATGGTAATGGTGATGCTGTTACCCCTGATCTGGCAGGCACTTAAGGAGACGGAGTATCGTTTCCGGTATCCGGGAGTCGTACTTCTGTGGTCCTTCTGCCTGTATGCCACCGGTTACACCCCAAGCCTGTATTCCCTCGGACATGCCGGATTGTCCAGAACTCTGAATGCGGTGAAGATCACATATTTATTGCTGTTGTTCCTGAACGAAATATACTGGTGTGGCTGGCTGCAGCAAAGACTGCAGAAGAAGGCATCAGGCAGCGCGGCAAGATGGCTGGCGAACTGGAACGGAGCCGCAGTGTGGTGGTTTTATGCGATTATGGGTCTGGAATTTATCATGATCTTTCAGGTGTCACCCAATCAGGCAGGACATTATTCGGCTTATGGGGCCTATTACTATGTGCATACCGGAGAAGCGTATAATTTCCATCAGGAATATCTGGAACGGGTGGAGAAGCTATTGGGAGATGAGGATGATGTACAGCTGCAACCTTATCACTACAAGCCCTGGTTTTTGTGCATGGGAGACCTCTCGGAGGATGAAAATAACGAGGCCAACCGTTCTCTGGCCATATGGTATGACAAAGACAGTGTAACGCTGATAAGCGAGGATTAAAATTGATGCAGGAAAAGAAAAAGCTAGCCATTGAAGTCGATAATGTCCAGAAGATCTATAAACTATATGATAAGCCCTCAGATCGGATGAAGGAGGCTTTCGGCTTCGGAAAAAAGACGAAGCATAAGCTTCACTATGCCCTGAAGGGTGTGGACATGAAGATCTATCAGGGAGAAACGGTGGGTATTATCGGTACCAACGGTTCCGGTAAATCCACGATCCTGAAGATCATCACCGGTGTATTGAATCCCACTTCGGGAAGAGTGCTGGTAAATGGCCGTATTTCCGCTCTGCTGGAGCTGGGTGCCGGATTCAATATGGAATATAACGGCATTGAAAATGTGTATCTGAACGGGACGATGATGGGATTTTCCGAGAAGGAGATCGAGGCAAAGCTTCCGGAGATCTTAAGTTTTGCGGATATCGGAGATTACGTCTATCAGCCGGTGAAGACTTATTCCAGCGGTATGTTCGTCCGGCTGGCCTTTGCGGTGGCCATCAATATCGAGCCGGAGATCCTGATCGTGGATGAGGCTCTGAGTGTCGGTGACGTATTTTTCCAGGCAAAATGTTATCATAAATTCGAAGAATTCAAGAAGATGGGCAAGACCATTGTGTTCGTCAGTCATGATCTGAGCAGCATCAGCAAATATTGTGACCGTGTATATCTGCTGAATCAGGGAAATATCCTGGGCGAAGGCAGTCCCAAGGCTATGATCGACACCTACAAGAGGGTATTGGTGGGACAGTATGACGGCCCGGAGAGTGTGGGAGAAGAGACTGCCAGTCTGCTGGATGATGAAGACCTGCAGAGAGCAGCTGCCCAAAAAGCAGATGAGAAGGGGACCGATGCTTCCCAGGCTTCCATGGAGGCCAAGGGGCAGAATCCCAATGCCCTGGAATACGGTACGAAGCAGGCACAGATTGAGGAATTTTACATTACGGATGACAGAGGGGTTCCCACCAATGCGATCCTGAAGGGCAGTATGTTTACCATCCATATGCGGGTTCGTTTTATGGATCATATTCCGGCCCCCATTTTTGCATTTTCTGTAAAAAACGTCATCGGTGTGGAGATCACCGGTACAAATACCATGATTGAAAAGGCTTTTCTGGACAGCGTGGAGCCGGGAGAGGTGAAAAATGTGACTTTTACCCAGAAGATGAACTTACAGGGTGGTGAGTATCTGCTGTCTCTGGGAGTGACCGGCTACAATCAGGATACCTTCGAGGTATATCACAGACTGTATGATGCCTTGAATATTACGGTGGTATCGGACAAGAACACCGTAGGATATTATGATATGGATTCCGAAACAAAAGTATGGGATGCGGAGGAGAAGTAAGGAATGACAGAGACCATCGGGAAGATCACACTGAATCTGGATAAATATCCCGGCGAGGATTATTATTGCGACGGCAGTGTGGAGGACGAGATCTTAGACATTGTAAAAAAATACAGTACGGTGGAATATGACAGGATCATTGCGGAGCGAAAGAGCTGGCCGATCCTGTATCATTTGTCTGCTCTCCGGGAAAATATCGTGGATTTCCTTCCCATACAGAAAACAGAGAAAGTGCTGGAAGTGGGCAGTGGATGCGGAGCCATCACGGGTGCACTGGCAAGAAAAGCCGAGGAAGTGACCTGTGTGGATCTCTCGAAGAAGCGCAGCCTGATCAACGCCTACCGCCACAGCGAATGTGAAAATGTGACGATCCATGTGGGCAATTTCACGGATGTGGAACCGGAACTTCCCGCAGACTATGACTATATCTGTCTGATCGGTGTTTTTGAGTACGGACAGGCTTACATAGGCGGCAAGACGCCTTACGAGGATTTCCTTAAGATCCTGCAGAAGCATCTGGCACCGGACGGCAGGATCGTGATTGCCATTGAGAACAAATACGGATTGAAATATTTTGCCGGATGCAAGGAAGATCATCTGGGCAGCTGGTTTTCCGGCATTGAAAATTATCCGGAGGGCGGTGTGGTACGCACGTTTTCCCGGAAAAAGCTAGAGCGCATTTTCGATGCCTGCGGTGTGAGAGAGCGCAGTTTTTATTATCCGTATCCCGATTATAAATTTATGACCACAGTCTATTCCGATGCTTATCTTCCAGGACGTGGAGAGCTGTCCAACAATCTGCGGAATTTTGACCGGGACAGAATGCTGTTGTTCGATGAGAAGAGTGCTTTTGACGGAATTGTGGAGGAAGGATTGTTTTCCGTTTTTTCCAATTCCTATATGGCGGTGATCGGAGCACCTCTGGATCTGAAATATGCCAGATATTCCAATGACCGTGCGGAAAGCTTCCGGATCCGCACCGAGATCCTGCGGGACAAGGAAGGATGTAAGACGGTCCGAAAATATCCGCTGACAAAAGAAGCGGAAGCCCATGTGCGTCATATGCCGGAGGCTTATGAAAAATTGAAGGAACGGTATGCGGGAAGCAGTCTGGATGTCAATGTCTGCCATCTGGGAGAAGAGAACGGCATACCTTATGCGGAATTTGAGTTCGTGCCGGGCAGACCGCTGTCGGAACTGATGGACGAATGCCTGGACAGACAGGATGTGGAGGGATTTCACAACCTGTTCGCAGAATATCTGGAGAGAGTGGGCTACGGGGAGGATGTGCCGGTGGCAGACTTTGATCTGATCTTTGCCAATATTCTGGTGGATGGTGACCACTGGACACTGATTGATTATGAATGGACTTTTGACCGTCCCATAGAGACCAGAGCTCTGGCCTTCCGGGCTGTATACTGTTATGTACTGGAAGATGAAAGACGTAATGCACTGGAACTGGATCGTATTCTGGATCGTCTGGGCATCACGGAAAACGAAGCCAGACAGTACAGAGAGCAGGAGATGGAATTTCAGAAATATGTGACCGGACAGAAATTGTCCATGGGTGAGATCCGCAATCTCTTAGGCGGCGAAATTTATAAGCCCACGGAATGGATCGGACGGTTCCGTCAGACGGAGGGAGAACTCAGGGTACAGATCTATGAGGACAAGGGACAGGGATTTTCCGAAGAAAATTCTTATTTCCCGGAGAACGTCTATGCAGAGGAAAAACAGGCGGAATTTACGGTGAATTTCGATGGAAATGTCCATTATTTACGGCTGGATCCGGCCATGTGCGCCTGCGTGTGTAAAATCCGGGAGCTTACCATGAACGGACAGCCGGTTCCTGTGCAGGACAAAAAGATCGTTACCACCAATGGAAAAATCTTAAAGTCCGCAGACGGTGCGGAGCATCCCAGCGTGGTATTTCCCACGGAGGATCCGAATCTGACGATCCGGGTGGATGCATTGAACAGAAAGGCAGAGAACATCCTGACTGTGAAAATGGAGATCGTGCAGATTCCCCTTGCTGTGGCAAGTGACATGGCGGGAGCGGTGAAAAAATTTTTCTAAGGAGACAGGAAACTTGAGCATTCGGACGTCAGTAAAGCAGATGCTTGTCAGACAACAGGATAAAAAGTATGAAGCAGAACTGGCAAAGCTGCGGGTGACCTATGCGCAATGGGCTGCGGAGCAGGAAAAAAAGATTGCGGAAACAGTGGTCACAGAGATCGGGGAAAGAGCCGGTCTTGCGGAATTCGTGATCTACAGGCAGCAGAAGGGACAGCTGGCGGAAAATGCTGTGGAGCGGATCAATGCGTATTTTGTGAAGCATCCGGAGGCAGAGATCGTCTATGGAGATGAAGATCTGCTGTCAGAGAACGGAGAGCGTGTGATCCCCTGGTTCAAGCCTTGCTGGGCTCCGGATACCTACCGGGCTTTCTTCTATGTGGGAAGCGTCGTGGCAGTGCGGAGCAGACTGTTGCAGAAACTGGGGGAGCCCGGGGCTGTGACAGAAGGAGAGAGCACCGGCAGGGAAATAGTATTTTCGAAAGCGGAAGAGATCCGTCCCCTGATGGACCGGCTGTTTCTGGCGGCCGGTGGATTTGAGAGAGGCTGTCATACCATTGGACATCTGGAAGAAGTGCTGTTTCACGGCACTTTTGGTACTGCGGGAATCGGACTGCAGGGACCGGCAGAAACCAGCCGGGAGAAAGCGGAAGATGAGCAGAACCCCTGGGAAGAGTACCGGACGGCAGCGGAATCCGCAAAACTGTCCGTGGAACTGGCGGCCAAAGCGGCAGAGGAAGCCAGAGAACTGTTCGCCAGAGAGCTTAGGGTCTCTGTGATCATTCCTTCCAAAGATAATCCTTCCGTACTGGGAAAATGTCTGCGGTCGCTGACGCAACGCCCGGAGGGCAGTGTCCCAGTGGAAATCCTGCTGATAGATAATGGAAGTAACGAGGAAAACAGGAAAAAAACAGAACAGCTGGTGGAAGAAATCCGGACAGCCGGAACACCGATCCGGTATGTATATGAGCCTGCGGAGTTCAATTTTTCCACCATGTGTAATCGTGGCGCAGAACTGGCAGATGGCAAGCTGCTGCTGTTCTTAAATGATGATATTGAATTATGTGAGAATGACTGGCTGGATAAAATGGTGTCCAGAGCTTTGCAGCCTTATGTGGGCAGTGTGGGACTGAAACTTTATTATCCGGATTCCGTGAAGATCCAGCATGACGGCATTGTCAATCTGCCGGTGGGACCGGTGCATAAGCTACAGTTTATGGAGGATGACAGAAGCTACTATTTTGGACGGAACCGTTTTACACAGGATTGTGTGGCCGTGACGGGAGCCTGTCTCCTGATCCGGACAGAGGTGTTCCGGGAGGCCGGAGGATTCCGGGAAGTGTTGCGGGTAGCCTATAATGATGTGGAACTGGGCTTCCGGCTTCTGGAAATGGGATACTACAATGTGGTGTGGAACGACCGCTTTGCATATCACCATGAATCTCTCAGCCGGGGAAGCGATGAAAGTCCTGAGAAAATGCAGCGTCTGGTACAGGAGAGAGAACTGCTCTACCAGATGCATCCACAGTTCCGGGGAGAGGATCCTTTTTACCCGAAGGGGCTGAACCGGGAGGGACTGGACAGCCGTGTGGTTCCGGCATATCTGACAGATCGGAATGTTTTACAGGAGCCTTTCTGGAAAAGGGGACTTCCTGGCGGAGAGGAATTACAGAAGATCCGCAGGGATAACTGCCTGATGGCCAGAGTAGAGACAGCGGGACCGGAGCGGATCCAGGGATATAGTGTGATTCTGGGGGACGATAATGCCTGCTATGAAAAACATCTGTTGCTGATTCCCTGTGGGGAAACAGAAGGACAGGGTGTGTGGTCCATGCAGTTGATGCCTGCCTACCGACAGGAACTGGAGGAAAATCTTCCGGATCAGAAAAATGTGGCATTGGGCGGCTTTTGTGTCCTCAGAGAAGGAGAACAACTGCCGGCTGGAAACTATACGATCGCTGTTCTTGTGGTGAATCGTGTCAGCAAGCTGAAACTTTGGAATACTACGGGAAAATATCTGACCGTAGAGCTTCCGGCAGCAAAAGAATAAAACAGATGCATGATCCGCTAAAATGCGGTGAAAGCATCACGGAGGAGACATATGTCAGAGAGCAACACCGAGATCAATTATAAGGAAGCCTACGAGAGAGAGCATGAAAAATGTGCGGATCTGGCGGACAAGATCGTAGTACTGGAATCGGAGAAGGAAGATCTGCAGTTCAAACTGGACCGAATCAAGAAAAATAAATTCTGGAAGGCTACAGGACCTGCCAGGAGTGTGATCCATTTTGCCCAGAGACAGAAGGAACGGCTGTCTCATTGCGGTGGTCCCAAAGATATTCTGCGGAAGATCCGTAACAAGAGTCACCAGAAGAGCCTGATGGAATCCTACGGTACCGGAAGCTTTCCCGACGCGGAGCAGAGGAAGAAAGAGGAAGAAACGGTATTCCCCTATATGCCGAAGATCAGTATTCTCGTGCCGTTGTGGAATAACAAGAGAGAGTTCCAGATACAGATGCTGGACTGCGTCATGAACCAGACCTATCAGAACTGGGAACTGTGTCTGGCGGACGGTTCCGATGCGGAACATGCTTACATCGAAGAACTCTGCAAGGAGTACGCGGCGAAATCAGATGGCCGTATTGTATATAAGCACCTGGACCATAACGGAGGTATTTCCTACAACACCAATGAGTGTTACAAGCTGGCCACCGGAGACTATATCGGACTGTTCGATCAGGATGACATTCTGCATCCTTCCGTATTGTATGCCTATGTCAAGGAAATCAATGAACAGGGTGCGGATTATCTGTACTGTGATGAGACCACCTTCCAGGAGGACAATATTAATAAAATGCTGACCATGCATTTTAAGCCGGATTATGCACCGGATAATCTGCGGGCCAACAATTATATCTGTCATTTCAGCGTCTTTTCCAGAAAACTTCTGGAAGGCGAGGAACTGTTCCGTACGGCTTTTGACGGTGCGCAGGACCACGATATGATCCTGCGTCTGACGGACAGAGCACAAAAGATCGTACATGTGCCCAGACTGATGTATTACTGGAGAAGCCATGCGGGCAGTACCGCCGCCAGTATTGACGCAAAGCCCTATGCCATCGAGGCGGCAAAGGGTGCCGTGGCGGATCATCTGAAAAAGCATGGATTCAAACATTTTCAGATCACCAGTACCAGAGCCTGCGCCACGATCTTCCGGATCCGGTATCAGATCCTGGGAGATCCGAAGATCTCCATCGTGATCGCCAACAAGGATCACGTGGAAGATCTGAAGAGATGTATTACTTCTATTCAGAAGAACAGCGCCTGGAGCAACTACGAGATCATCGTGGTGGAGAACAACAGCACCACACCGGAAATCCGGGATTACTATTCCCAGCTGCTGGGATTGTCCGGCAATGATTCCTACGCAGAGAGATGCAAGCTGCATACCGTCTGCGGTCATGACGGCGGGATTCTGCACAGCGAGGACGGCCGGATCTCTGTGGTGACCTATCATGGTGACTTTAATTATTCTGCTGTAAATAATCTGGGAGTATCCTATGCCACCGGAGATTATATCCTTTTGCTGAACAATGATACGGAAGTGATCACTGCCAACTGGATGGAAGAGATGCTGATGTATGCACAGCGGGAAGATGTGGGTGCCGTAGGTGCAAAGCTGTATTATGCGGACAAGACGATCCAGCATGCCGGTGTAGTCATCGGACTGGGGGCACATCGCACCGCAGGACATACCCATTATCGTATTCCGGTACAGAACCTCGGCTACATGGGACGCCTGTGTTATACCCAGGATGCCACGGCAGTGACCGGAGCATGTCTGTTGGTGAAAAAGAGTCTGTATGAGCAGGTGGGAGGACTGGACGAGAGCTTTGTGATCTCTCTGAATGACGTGGATTTCTGCCTGAAACTGCGCAAACTGGGACTGCTGAATGTATGGACCCCTTTTGCGGAACTGTATCATTATGAATCTATCTCCAGAGGACGGTACGATCAAGGAGAAAAGGCAGAGCGCTACAACAGAGAATCCGAGCATTTCCGTGAAAAATGGAAGGCAGAGCTGGAAGCAGGAGACCCCTATTACAACCCGAATTTCTCTCTGGATCGCAGTGACTATGCGCTGAGAGATCCGGTTAGCGGACGTTAAATTGCTCTTTTCAGTAAAGGTAATCTATGGTAGAATAATGGCGGAGAGCGTTTACTGAAGAAAGATAAAGATAGCGATAAAACAGGAGGATAGGAAAATGAGTTATATGGACGAACTGAATTTCTGGTTGAATGATGATTATTTTGACCAGAAGACCAAGGAGGAACTTCTGGCAATCCGCAATAATGAAGCAGAAGTGGAAGATCGTTTTTACAAGGAACTGGAATTCGGTACCGGCGGTTTACGTGGCGTGATCGGTGCAGGAACCAACCGCATGAACGTATATACCGTTCGTAAGGCAACTCAGGGTCTTGCTAATTATATCATTAAGCGCGGCACCCAGAGCAAGGGTGTGGCTATCGCATTTGACTCCCGCCGCATGTCTCCCGAGTTTTCCGATGAGGCAGCAAGATGTCTGGCAGCCAATGGCATCAAGGCATACATTTTTGAATCTTTAAGACCTACCCCGGAACTGTCCTTTGCCCTTCGTACGCTGGGATGTACCGCAGGTATCGTAGTGACTGCAAGCCACAACCCTCCTGAGTACAACGGCTACAAAGTATACTGGGAGGACGGCGCACAGGTAACCGCTCCTATTGATAAGGACATCATCACCGAAGTACAGGCCATCAAGGATTATCATACCGTGAAGACCATGAACAGAGAAGATGCGGAAAAAGCAGGCCTTTATCAGGTGATCGGTAAAGAGATCGATGACAAGTACATGGCTGAGCTGAAGAAGCAGATCATTCATCCCGATGTTATTCAGGAAATGGCTGATGACATCAAGATCGTATATACTCCGTTATGCGGTACCGGTAACAAGCCGGTAAGACGTATCCTGTCCGAGCTGGGATTTAAGCACGTCTATGTAGTTCCCGAACAGGAGAATCCGGATCCAAACTTCACCACACTGGATTACCCGAACCCTGAGGATCCCAAGGCATTTACATACGCACTGCGTCTGGCCAAGGAGAAGGATGCGGATATCGTTCTGGCAACCGATCCCGATGCAGACCGTCTGGGTGTGTATGCCAAGGATACCAAGACCGGCGAGTATGTGGCATTTACCGGTAACATGTCCGGTATGCTGATCGCAGAATATATCCTGAGAGAGAAGACTGCTACCGGCGCTATGCCCGAGAATCCCGCACTGGTAACCACCATCGTTACCACCAATATGACCAAGCCCATCACCGAAGCTTATGGTGTAAAGCTGATCGAAGTACTGACCGGCTTCAAGTTCATCGGTGAGCAGATCAAGTTCTTCGAGCAGACCGGCAGCAACAATTATGTATTCGGTCTGGAAGAGAGCTACGGCTGTCTGGCAGGTACTCATGCAAGAGATAAGGATGCAGTTGTAGCAGTTATGTGTCTGTGTGAAGTGGCGGCTTACTGCAAGAAGCACAACATGACTCTGTGGGATATGATGGTATCCATGTATGAGAAATACGGTTACTTCAAGGAGACCCAGTACACCATTACCATGAAGGGTATCGACGGTGCAAGACAGATCGCTGAGATCATGGATAAGCTTCGTAAGAATCCGCCCAAGGCATTCGGTGACCTGAAAGTGGAGAAATTCCGTGACTATCTGAACGATGTAGTCATCGACATGGAGAGCGGCGAGAAGACCACTACCGGACTTCCCAAGTCTAATGTCCTGTATTTTGAGCTTCCCGACAATGCATGGTGCTGCGCCCGTCCTTCCGGAACCGAGCCCAAGATCAAGTTCTACATGGGTGTTAAAGGTAACAGCATAGAGGATGCACAGGCCAAGGTAGAGAAGCTGACCGAGGATGTAAAGGCTGTACTGTAACCACCATGAGCAAATAGCATGCAAGTATGTTATTCAGGAAAGCTCTGGAAGAGCGATTTTGCGAATGGGGTTCTGAATAGTTAATGTTATTTTTAAGAGCGAATCGCCCGGAAAGGGCGATTTGCTCTTTTATAAAAGTGGAGGTATCCGTGGCAAAGCTGAACATAGCAAACCTTAAGAAAACTCTATATTATCTGCAACGCAACGGCCTGAGGGAAACCTGGATCTCTGTAAGGGAACGCCTGACAGAGACAGACCGCTATTTTTATGTGCCCTGTCCGGAAGAGGAACTGGAAAGGCAAAGTTGCAGAAAATGGGATAATCCGGTTACACTCAGCATTGTGGTGCCGTTGTACCGTACCCCGGAAATCTATCTGAGCAGAATGATAACAAGCGTTATGCAACAGAGCTATCCTCACTGGGAACTGATTCTGGCGGATGCCACAGAGGATCACAGTGTGGAGGAGACGTTGACAAATCAGGGATTCCTGACAGAACGGCTCCTGGAAAATGCGGAAACTATTGCAGCGGATGCAAGGATCCACTATATACACCTTACGGAAAATGCCGGAATTGCTGCGAATACCAATCAGGCATTACCCTATGCAAAGGGAGAATATATCGGCCTGCTGGATCATGATGATGTATTGACACCGGATGCTCTGTATGAGATGGCAGATGCTATTACCAAAGCAAATGACAGAGGTGTCAGAGTTGCATTCGCTTATTCGGATGAAGACAAATGCAACGGGGATGAGACAAAATATTACGATCCCAACCATAAAGAAGACTTTAATTACGATTTAATCCTGAGTAATAACTATATCTGCCATTTTCTGGTGATGGATGCAGATCTGATGAAGAAACTTGCCTTCCGGCCAGAATGCGACGGTGCCCAGGACTATGATCTGGTGCTGCGGGCAGTGTCAGAGGTGCTGGCTGCAGATGGCCGCTCCGGGGAGGAGAGAATTCTTCATATTCCCAGAGTGCTGTATCACTGGAGATGCCATGAAGCATCTACAGCAGCCAATCCCCACAGCAAGAAATATGCTTACGAAGCGGGGCTGCGTGCACTGCAGGATCATGCGGCAGAGCGTGGGATCCCGGCAAAGGCAGAGGAGACCAGACATGTAGGATTTTATCGGTTACAATATACAGAGGTATTACAGGAGAGACCGGATGTGGCTGCCGTAGGTGGCAGAGTGCTGTCTGGGAAAAACCGCGGCAGGATCGCCGGCGGCAGAATGACTGCGGACGGAAAGGTGTTCTACGAGGGACTGCCGAAGGACTTTGGCGGTTATCTTCATCGGGCGGAGTTGTCCCAGAATGCAGAAGCGTTAGACCTTCGCTGCATCAGGATCCGGTCAGCTGACAGGGAATTGTTTGAAAAAATCGTGGGAGTGCCTTATACGGAAGTAGTAAGAGGTCCGGAACAACAGCCGGTATTTGACAGCTCCACACTGCCTGCCGGGGCAGATATCCGGCTTTTAAGTCTGCAATTATCGGAAGCATTACGAAAACGGGGAAGACTGCTGTATCTGCCGGAGTATCCGGAGAAATGGGAGAGACTATGAAGGAAGTAACCGTCGTTATACCCAATTACAACGGAATGAAATATTTACCGGAATGCATGGCTTCCCTGTGTCAGGGACAGGAAAATGCACCGGAATATGAAGTGCTGATCATAGACAATGGTTCTGCTGACGGGAGCGTGGAATATCTGGACAGCGAATGGTGTCGCAAAAAAGAGGCACCGGCAGAAGAGGGGGGAAAACCGCAGGTGCGTCTGATCGCCCTGCCGGAGAACACCGGCTTCTGTCATGCGGTGAATCTGGGAATCCGGGAGGCACGAAGCTCCTATGTGATCCTGTTGAACAACGATACCAGAGTAGAAGCTGGATTTGTGAAAGGACTGTATGATGCCATTCGGAAGGATGAAAAGATCTTTTCCGTCAGCGCCAAAATGCTTATGTGGGATAAGCCAGAGCTGCTGGATGATGCTGGAGACCGCTACTGCGTTCTGGGATGGGCATATTCCCGGGGAAAAGGCCGGCCTGCTGTGGATTATGACAAGAATGTCAGCATATTCTCAGCCTGTGGCGGAGCGGCAATTTACAGACGTCAGGTATTTGAGGAGATTGGCTATTTTGACGAAGCGCATTTTGCTTATCTGGAAGATCTGGATATCGGTTACCGTGCCCGGATCTACGGCTATGAGAACCGGTACGAGCCGACGGCATCCGTTCTGCATTACGGCAGTGCTTCTACGGGATCCCGCTACAATTCCCGGAAAACGGAACTTTCTTCTTCCAATAATATCTATGTCATCGGCAAAAATATGCCGCTACTACAGTGGATCCTGAATCTGCCGTTCTTTTTGCTTGGATTTGGCATAAAATTTCTGTTTTTTTGTAAGAAGAGAATGGGAAAACTATATTTAAAGGGATTGGCCGAAGGGTGGAAACGTACCGTGGGTCCTGTGGGAAAGCAGGCAAAGGTGCACTTTCAATGGAGCCATCTATGGAATTATGTGAAGATTCAGTGGCAATTATACCTGAATGTTTTTCGAATTCTTATGAAATCTTAAGAAATTGCTTCATAAATTCTTAAGTTGAGAAAAAAACACCGTTATTGTAGAATGAAATCGTTGAAAAGAAGCTTTTCGGACTTAAAGATTGGGTGACCCGTATGATAAAAGACAACCAGAAAGTCTTTAACAGGCTTCTTGTGATAATAGATGCGCTGATCACGGCAGTATCTTTTGTCCTTGCCTATTATATCAAATTTTATATCTTAAATGACGGTCCGGGGATCGGTGTCCTGCCGGTGCAGGATTATTATATGCTGCTTCCCTTTATTGTACCCGGTTATATGTTCCTGTATTACCGGTGCAGTGTGTATTCCCCGAAGCGTACGGTTCGCCGTAGACATGAGATCTACAGTATCCTGCAGGCGAATACCATTGGCCTGGCGGCTTTGATCATTATTTTGTATATGATCATCCGTGAGATCAATTTTTCACGATCCGTCATGGCAATTTTTTATGTCCTGAATGTTTTTCTGACTTCCGTATTCCGTATCATCATGCGCAAGGCATTGCGTTCCATACGGAAAAAGGGGTACAACCTGAAGCACATTTTGCTGGTAGGTTATTCCCGGGCGGCGGAGGAATATATCGACAGAATCCTCAGCAATCCCCAATGGGGATATGTAGTGTGTGGTATTCTGGATGAGCACATCCCGGGCGGCACGACCTATAAGGGAGTGAAAGTACTGGGAACGCTTGGTAATCTGGAATACATCCTTCCGGAGAACAAGCTGGATGAAATCGCAATCACACTTTCCCTGAAGGATTATGATTATCTGGAAGGTGTGGTGGATATCTGTGAGAAATCCGGGGTGCACACCAAATTCATTCCGGATTACAGCAGTCTGATCCCCAGCAGACCCTATACGGAGGATCTGATGGGATTACCGGTGATCAATATCCGGTATGTACCGCTGACGAACACAGGCAATATGGTGATCAAGCGGGCAATGGATATCGTTGGTTCCATTTTCGGTATCATTATTACCTCACCGATCATGCTCATATCAGCAATTCTGGTAAAGCTGTCCAGCCCGGGACCGGTGATCTTTAAGCAGGAACGGGTAGGACTTCATAATAAGCCATTTTATATGTACAAATTCCGCAGCATGGCAATGCAGACGGCGGCGGAAGAGAAAAAGGGATGGACGGTACGCAATGACCCCAGAGTCACCGGTATCGGTAAGGTTCTCAGACGTACCAGTATCGATGAACTTCCCCAGCTGTTCAATATCTTAAAAGGAGATATGAGTCTGGTCGGTCCCAGACCGGAAAGACCGCAGTTTGTGGAAAAGTTCAAGGAAGAGATTCCCCGTTACATGGTAAAACATCAGGTACGGCCGGGACTGACCGGATGGGCACAGGTGAATGGCTTGCGCGGTGATTCCTCCATCAAGAAGAGAATCGAATATGATATTTACTATATTGAGAACTGGACCATTGGATTTGATATCAAGATCATTCTTATGACGTTCTTTACAGGATTTATTAATAAAAATGCTTATTAGTACAAGGAGAAGACAAGATGGCAACAAATTCTAACAACAATGGCGGCAATGGTCAGAGACCTGCCGGAAGCGGAAGAAAACCTTCCGGAAGCGCACAGAGACCTACAGGACAGAGACCCGCCGGAAGCGGTCAGAGACCTGCCGGCAGTGGACAGAGAACCGGAGCTGCGAACGGACAGAAGAGAATGTCTGCCAAACAGCGTGCAGCCAAGAAGAGAAAAAAGGTTATCATCTTTGGCATAGAGATCGTAGTGATCCTGTTCATGGTAGCATTATTGTATCTGGTAATGACTCATACCAGCAATGAGGGCCCCAAGGTAACCGTTCTGGAGACAGAAGAACTTCAGATTCCCGAAGAGGTGCAGCAGGATGAAACTATGAAGGGCTATATGAACATTGCCCTGTTCGGTGTGGATGCCACCAAGGAAAGCCTGTTGTACAAGGGCAGCCGAAGCGATAGTATCATGATCGCCAGCATCAACATGGATACCGGTGATATCAAACTGGTCAGCGTATATCGTGATACGTACCTGAATATCGGTACGGATTCCTACCAGAAATGCAATGCCGCTTATTCCTATGGCGGAGCAGAGCAGGCGGTTAAGATGCTGAACATGAATCTGGATATGGATATTACGAACTTTGTGACCGTAGGCTATAAAGGACTGAGCGAAGTGATCGACGGTCTGGGCGGTATCTATATTGATGTGGACTCTGAGGAGATCAAGCATATCAACAACTATCAGATCGGTATTGCAGAAGTTTTGAAATGCGATTATACACCGGTAACTGAGACCGGTATGCAGCTGTTGAATGGTCTGCAGGCTACTGCTTACTGCCGTATCCGTTATACCGCTGGTAACGATTTTAAGCGTGCTGCCCGTCAGCGTGAAGTCATTCAGGCAATCGAAGATCAGGCAAAGAAAGCAGATTATGCAACATTGTCCAAGGTATTCAACAGTGCCATCGACGACATTTACACCAGTCTGGATTCCAAGGACATCCTGGATCTGCTGAGCAATATTTCAAATTATCGCATAGTGGACGAAGGAGGTTTCCCCGAAGAGACCATGCGTGACACCGGCAATATCGGTGCAAAGGGAAGCTGTGTTATTCCGGTAAATCTCGAAAGCAATGTAGTATGGCTGCATCAGTTCCTGTTTGATGATGCCAACTATTCCGTAACCAGCAACGTGAAGGAATACAGCAATAAGATTGAATCTGACACATCACCTTATATGAATAAGTAAGAAACAGTGTATAGAGTAAAGCAACAGGAATACAAGGGAGTCTTCCGGAATCTGCCGGGGCTCCCTTGTGCATTACCCAGAAGGTTATAAGCCTTTTGGACAGTAGGAAAAGGCTTGTGCCGCAATAAGAGTTAAAGTATAATGAACCAGAGATTGGAAAAGTGAGGAGCACTCTGACATGGAGATAGATGTGATCATTCCCCTGTATAAGCCGGGAAAAGAATTATTTACATTATTGGATAAACTGGGCAGTCAGAGCGTACCGGTACATCAGGTGATTCTTCTGAATACGGAAGAAAAATATTTTGAACAGCTGATCTACGGAATCAGATTTCTGGAAACCTATCAGAATATCAAGGTATACCATGTATCCAAAAGAGAGTTCGATCATGGCGGTACGAGACGGATGGGAGTAAAAAAGTCTTCCGCGGATGTCTTCGTGATGATGACACAGGATGCCATGCCGAAAGATGACAGGCTGATCGAAAAACTGGTGGAACCCCTGCAGGGGGAAGTGGCGGTGGCCTATGCGAGACAGCTGCCCAGAGAGGATTCTACACCGGTGGAGAGCTATACCAGAGAATTTAACTATCCGGCAAAGTCCCGGATCAAATCGGCAGCAGACCTGGACAGCCTGGGGGTCAAGACCTTTTTCTGCTCCAATGTGTGTGCGGCATACCGACGGGAGATCTATGAGGAACTGGGCGGGTTCGTCAGACATACGATATTTAATGAAGATATGATCTATGCGGCAAAGGCGGTGGAAGCAGGATACTCTGTGGCTTATGCGGCGGATGCGCAGGTGGTGCATTCTCATAATTATACCAACGGGCAGCAGTTTCACAGAAACTTTGACCTGGGAGTATCGCAGGCAGAGCATCCCGAGATTTTTGCAGCATATCCTTCGGAGTCCGAGGGAAAACGAATGGTGAAAGATGTGACGGTATATTTGCGCAGCAACCATATGTCTGCCGGATTGCCCCATTTTTATATGCAATGTGCCTGTAAATATGCAGGTTATTTACTGGGAAAGAACTATCGCAGGCTCCCGAAAAAATGGGTACTTGCTTTTACTTCCAACAAGGAATACTGGAAACAGAACAGAAAGGATGTATGACTATGTGTGGTATTGTAGGCTATATTGGAACAGAACAGGCAGCACCGATCATTCTGGACGGTCTGTCCAAGTTGGAATACCGTGGATATGATTCCGCAGGTATGGCGATTTTTGATGGTGAGAAGATCAACACCAGAAAAGCAGTGGGAAGACTTAAGGTTCTGGAGAACCTGACCCACGGCGGAGAGAATATGAAAGGAACCTCCGGTATCGGACATACGCGTTGGGCAACTCACGGAGCTCCCAGCGATATCAATTCCCATCCGCATATGAACAATGCGGGAACCATTGCCGTGGTACACAACGGCATTATCGAGAACTATATTCCCCTGAAGAAAAAGATGCAGGATAAGGGGTATCAGTTCGTATCCGAGACTGATACCGAGGTATTGGCACATCTGTTAGACTATTATTACAAGGGAAATCCTCTGGAAGCCATCACGAAGGTGCTTCATCGTGTGGAAGGCTCTTATGCGCTGGGAATCATGTTTGCAGATCAGCCGGATAAGATTTTTGCAGCCCGCAAGGACAGCCCGCTGATCGTAGGAAAGAGCGACAACGGCAGCTTTATCGCTTCCGATGTTCCTGCGATATTGAAATATACCAGAACCGTATATTATGTAGACAATCAGGAAGTTGTGGAATTACAGCAGGGTAGTCTGCGTTTCTTCTCCGTGGATGAGGAAGAGATCGAGAAGCAGCCGGTGACCATTGACTGGGATGCCAATGCGGCAGAAAAGGCTGGATATGAGCACTTCATGCTGAAAGAGATCTATGAGCAGCCGAAGACCATCAACGATACCATCTCTCCGAGAATCAAGGATAATGATATTGCGATCGAAGAGCTGAACATGAGTGATGAAGAGATCAAAGAGATCACGAAGATCCATATTGTGGCCTGCGGCTCCGCATATCATACCGGAGTTACCGCAAAATATGTGATCGAAGGTCTGGCAAGAATCCCGGTAGAAGTGGATGTGGCCAGTGAATTCCGTTATCGTGATCCGATTCTTCAGAAGGGTAATATGGTCATTGTCATCAGCCAGTCCGGTGAGACGGCAGATACTCTGGCAGCACTGAGAGAGTCCAGGGAAAGGGGCTTCAAGGTACTGGGCATTGTCAATGTGGTGGGAAGCTCCATTGCCAGAGAGGCAGACAGTGTTATGTATACCTGGGCAGGTCCCGAGATCGCAGTGGCTACCACCAAGGCTTACAGTGCACAGCTAACTGCACTTTACATGCTGGCTATGAAATTCGCCAGGGTACGTGGTACTATTGATCAGGAGAAGTTCGCCGGTATGCTGACAGATTTAAGATGCCTGCCGGATCAGATTGAACTGCTTCTGGGACAGAAGGAGAAGATCCAGCATTTTGCCAACCGTTACGTGGGAGCAAGAGATATTTTCTTCATCGGACGCGGTATTGACTATGCAATCTCGCTGGAAGGATCCCTGAAACTGAAAGAGATTTCCTATATTCATTCTGAGGCTTATGCAGCCGGAGAACTGAAACATGGTACGATTTCTCTGATCGAAGATGGTACGCTGGTAGTGGCTTTGGCAACCCAGCCGGATCTTTTCCAGAAGACCATCAGTAATATGGTAGAAGTAAAAGCAAGAGGAGCCTTTGTTATGGCAGTCACCATTGAAGGCAACAAGGCCATTGAGAAAGCGGCGGATTATGTAATATACATCCCCGAGACCAATCCGTACTTTACCAATTCTCTGGCAATCATTCCTTTGCAGTTGTTCTCCTACTATGTGGCAGTGGGACGCGGCTGTGACGTGGATAAACCCAGAAACCTGGCAAAATCCGTTACTGTTGAGTAGAGTGTAATAACTTACCCATAGAGAGACTGAGGACTGCTTGCAGGCAGAACAGACTCTCTGTTTTTTCAGGATTCATAATTGCTTCAGAAAGTTATCACAATTCGGACACAATTGACGGATATACTGTGTTCATAAGGTGAGAGGAAGAAATGAAACAGGTAATGGTAAAAAGAGTTTCTCACTTGCAACAGGATAGGAGGAAGCAATATGTACGAGAATGATAATTTTTCCGGTTACGGAACCGGCAATGAAAATACAACCGGTACATTCAGTGGAGCAGATCTGAATGAGACAAGAACAGAAAACAGTTATGGCTATGAAAATCATAGTACTACCCAGAGTGCAGCAGGAAGCAACAATGGTTACACCACTTATCAGATGGGCGGAACCACAGGCAGCAACAATACGGAGCCTAAGAAAACCAAAAAAAATGGCGGTTACTTCCGGAAGGCAATGGTAAGTGTCAGCCTGGGATTGTTCTTCGGACTGTTCGCAGGAATCGGTTTCTATGCAGTACAGCAGGGAACCGGGATGTTTACGACCAGCACAGATACCGCAGTGGTAGATGAGATCGCTTCTGAGGCAACGACAGAAAGTACCCAGAGTGCACAGCTGGCTACCAATGTTACTTATGTAGAGTCCGATGTATCCAATGTGGTAGAAAAAGTAATGCCTGCCATGGTATCCATCGTAAATAACTTTACCGAGACAGCCAATGTCTTCGGACAGCAGTATACACAGGAAGAAGCAGCCAGCGGTTCCGGTATCATTGTAGGTAAGACCGATGATGAACTGCTGATCGTATCCAATAATCATGTAGTAGAGAGTGCAGATACTCTGACCGTTACTTTTATCGATGGCAGTGAAGCACAGGCACAGGTCAAAGGACTGGATTCCGATATGGATCTGGCAGTGATCGCAGTATCTTTAAATGATCTGAGTGATGATACCAAGAATGCCATTACAGTAGCAACACTTGGCAGCAGTGATGATCTGAAGCTTGGTGAGCCGGTCATCGCTATCGGTAATGCTCTTGGCTATGGTCAGTCTGTTACCAACGGTATTGTAAGTGCCCTGAATCGTGAGATCACTCTGGAGAACGGCTCTACCGGTACTTTCATCCAGACCAACGCAGCCATCAACCCCGGTAACTCCGGCGGTGCACTGCTGAACATGAATGGTGAGGTTATCGGTATCAACTCCAACAAGATCGGTGGTACTACCGTAGAAGGTATGGGATATGCTATCCCGATTACTTCGGCAAGTCCTATCATTGCAGATCTGATGGAGCGACAGACCAGAACCAAGGTAGCTGAGGATGAAGTCGGTTACATCGGCATCTCCCTGCAGGAAGTAACTTCCCAGATCTCCCAGATGTACAACATGCCGGAAGGTATCTATGTAGTATCTGTAGAGGAAGGCAGCGCAGCAGCCAATGCCGGTATCATGAAAGGTGATATCATTACCAAATTTGACGGCAGCAGTATCTCTTCCTACTCTGATCTGCAGAAAACATTACAGTATTATGCGGTCGGTGATTCCGTAACCGTAACGGTACAGAGACCTCAGAACGGTGAATATGTATCCATCGAGCTGAATCTGACACTGGGCAGCAGACCTGCAAGCCAGAAATAAAGAAATAACAGGTAAATAAAAGGAAATAGAAAGAGACCCGGGCGAGACATATGGTTTTGCCCGGGTCTTGTAATATTTACCAAAATATGAATAGTTATAAATGGTTTAGAAAAACTTAACTTGTGCCCCGCTACTTCATTGAGTATAATAAGCGTAGGCAATGAGAAGTGTCAGACACGGGTATTATGCAATATGACTGCTTGCAGGCATTATTGCGTAATGGCCGGGGATGATAGGGCGAAGCCCGGATATCGAGGGAACACGAAGTGTTGCCGAGATACACTGCGAAGATGCTTTGGAGCCGGGGATGATAGGGCGAAGCCCGGATATCGAGGGAACACGAAGTGTTGCCGGGATACACTGCGAAGATGCTTTGGAGCCGGGGATGATAGGGCGAAGCCCGGATATCGAGGGAACACGAAGTGTTACCGAGATACACTGCGGAATAGTGGTAGGAAACAAAGAGGAGAATAACATGACAGATAATTATAATGATGATTATAGAGAAGTGATCCCTGAGGAGGAAAAAACAGAGACCAATGTGAGTGAAACTCAGGATAACGAAAAAAATAATGGAAACACACAGGTGGCGGATACTGCAAAAGAAAATTCCACCGAAAAAAAGTCAGAGGACAAAAAGGACAGCAGCGAATACGAAGATGTCTGCTTTATCTGCCGCAGACCGGAGAGCAAAGCCGGCAGAATGTTCAAGCTGCCCAACCATATCTGCATCTGCGATGATTGCATGCACAAGACCATGGAGACTGTGAGCCAGTTCGATTATCAGGGAATGTTGAACAATCCCAATGATTTCAACCAGTTTAACGGACAGAACGGATTCCCCAACATCAGTTTTGTGAATCTGGCGGATCTTCAGGGAGACGGCGGTATTCCCAACAAGCAGAAACTCAAGAAGAAAAAGAAGGCGGAAGGTCCCAAACCGGTATTCAATATCAAGGACATTCCGGCACCTCATAAGATCAAGGCCAGTCTGGATGAATACGTGGTAGGACAGGAAAAAGCCAAGAAGGTCATCTCCGTAGCAGTATACAACCATTACAAGAGAGTGGCCACTGACACTATGGATGAGATTGAGATCGAAAAGTCCAACATCCTCATGATCGGCCCCACCGGTTCCGGTAAGACTTATCTGGTGAAAACACTGGCAAGACTGCTGGATGTGCCTCTGGCGATTGCCGATGCAACTTCCCTGACGGAGGCCGGATATATTGGAGACGACATCGAGAGCGTAGTATCCAAGCTGCTGGCAGCCGCAGGTAACGATGTAGAGAAAGCGGAGAAAGGTATTATCTTTATTGATGAGATCGATAAGATCGCCAAGAAGAAAAATACCAATTCCCGGGATGTCAGTGGTGAAAGTGTACAGCAGGGAATGCTTAAATTGCTGGAGGGTGCCGAGGTGGAAGTACCGGTAGGTGCCAACAGCAAAAATGCCATGGTACCTCTGGCAACGGTGAACACCCGTAACATTCTGTTTATTTGCGGTGGTGCGTTCCCGGATCTGGACGAGATCATCAAGGAGCGCCTGACCAAGACCGCATCCATCGGTTTCAACTCGGAACTGAAGGATAAATACGATAAAGATACCGATATTTTATCCAAGGTGACTGTGGAGGATATCCGCAAGTTTGGTATGATTCCGGAATTTATCGGTCGTCTGCCGATCATTTGTACTTTACAGGGATTGTCAAAGGATATGCTGGTGAAGATCCTGAAAGAGCCGAAGAATGCGATTCTTAAGCAGTACCAGAAGCTGTTGGAGCTGGATGAGGTAAAACTGGAGTTCACAGACGATGCCCTGGATGCCATTGCCGAGAAGGCAATGAAGCGCGATACCGGTGCCAGAGCCCTGCGCTCCATCATCGAGGACTTCATGCTGGATATCATGTATGAGATCCCGAAGGATGATAACATCGGAAGGGTTACCATTACCAGAGAGTACATTGAAGGAACCGGCGGCCCCATCATCGACATCCGCAGCAATGAAATTCTGGAACAGGTGGAGAACCTGAAGCAGATTCCGGTGGAAGAGAAATAAATTGAGAGTTAGTGAAATACATTGGCAAAATCCACGAACTCCCGGAGCATGCGATACACATGTCTCGAT